>Ga0233396_1000139_pt1 | contig 34911 bp, 35 predicted proteins | sample 32DmetaG_FD_183169 | JGI IMG/M metagenome (GOLD analysis project Ga0233396, IMG submission 183169) | Seawater microbial communities from Monterey Bay, California, United States - 32D | ecosystem: Environmental > Aquatic > Marine > Coastal | place: USA: California | collected 2016-10-19 | reverse complement strand
TGTAAGCGTTCTTTTCTTGGTGATATCCGGTAAATCAATAACTAGATTCGAGGGTTCGAATGATTCTTGTACTGCTGTTTTTTTTGTATCCATTATACAACTTGTAATGGAAGACGCTACCAAAAAGAGCAGTGCAGCAGACAAAAACAGGGTACTCGATTTACTCATTTTATCCTGATATTAAAGACAAAATATGCTTTTAAATGCAATGAAAAGAGCACGTTAGCTAGAGTTTTCAACAAAAGAAATCTAATTTCTTAAAAAATAATCTTCAAAATAGGAGATGGCTTCCGCCATAAAGCGATGAAAAGTATCGGTTATGAGCGCTTCATTTTCTAGGTAAACATCTGGAGCTTTGTGCAAGAGATTATCAAATGAAATTCGTTTTGAAAGTCCAGAGCAAGCATAAGTCAACCCTTCATGCGTCCGGTAATTGTACAACCAATTCATGTCTTTCATTTTGGCAATCATAAATTTGTACTGCTTGCTTTCAAAGGAGTGGTGTTTCGGAGTAGCAGTATAAAACGCTTCAACAAATTGAGAGAGATGAACGCCATGAAAACTACTCCAGTTTTTTGCTAAAAGGTGATCGAAATACAAATCCACGGCAATACCCGAAACTTTCGGTAATGGTTCGTGCAATTTGCTTAGTAGTTCTTTTACAGCGGGATGCGTATCAATGTAGTTGTCTGTTGCTCTGTGGAGTCGTACGCCGCGTTGAATTATTTCCGGGAATTTAGAAAGATTGCTTCCCTTGATTGAATCGCCCAAAAGGTTGGCATGCATCAACTCAAGATCATTATTCGAAAAATATAAGTGACCGAGAAAATTCATGATTCCTTAAATTATAGTTGAGGTGTCAAAATAAAAAAACCGACAGCTGTAGGTGTCGGTTTTTACTTAATATTCATCTTCGTTGAACAGAAAATCTTCTCTTGACGGATAATCTGGCCAAATCTCTTCGATACTTTCGTACGTTTCCCCTTCGTCCTCCAGAGCCTGAAGATTTTCGACCACTTCAAGAGGTGCGCCTGTTCGAATCGCAAAGTCGATTAACTCGTCTTTTACTGCTGGCCATGGCGCATCTTCTAAATACGAAGCTAATTCTAAAGTCCAGTACATATTCTTCGTCGTTTATTGTTCTTTTGCGCAAATGTAATTTTAATTCTTAAGATTCCAAATGATTGGTTGAAAAGAATCTTTATTTGCGTCTTTTTGGTCCATTACAGTCGTGGTTTCCATGGTGCTTCTGGAGCATCTAAATCTGAGGTGAGTTTTCTACTTAAAACGAACAAATAATCACTTAATCTGTTTGCATACTTCATAATGATTGGGTCAACGGTCTCATTGTTACTTAAATCAACAATGATTCGTTCTCCTCTCCGGCAGACACATCTTGCGATATGGCAATAGGATACCGTGGTATGTCCTCCGGGCAATACAAAACTCTTCATTGGTTCCAAAGTTTCATCCATTTTATCGATCCAATTTTCAAGTGCTTCAATATCCGACGGAATTAAAGACGGTAGTTTCATTTTAGTTCCTTCTTTGTCCGTTGCCAATAACGATCCTATTGTAAACAATCGATCTTGAATTTCTAATAATTGTCCTCTTTGTTCTTTTGTGATTTCTTGATCACGAATCAGACCAATGTACGAGTTCAATTCGTCAATGGTTCCATACGCCTCAATTCTCATTGAACTTTTAGGAACTCTTGTGCCGCCAATCAATTGCGTAGTTCCTGAATCTCCTTTTTTTGTGTAAACTTTCATAGTTTTTCTTGCTCGTCAATTAATTTTATTCGCTCCGATTTGAGTTCTCTTACGCGCGATTTTTTACCTTCTTCCCGAATGTTTCTGGCTGTCTCTGTGTGGTAAGTGTGTATGTTTTCAAGAAAATTAATTTGAAAATCAATCCACTCGATTTCATTGAATTTAGTTCCGAAATCAGCGAGTTCGACACGTAATTTTTCAGCAATACCGGTGTAGTCTTTGCGTCCCAGATAATCATGATCTGCATCACACATTATTTTTTCTAGTAATGTTTCGGGTGCAACATCATGTTGTGTTGCTAAAATTATTTTTTCGATTTCGGCAATTTGAACATCGGAGTATCCGAAATTTGGAAGTATTGCTTTTGCGAGTTTGGCACCGAAGATTTCATTTTTATCGTATTGCATTATAAATCCGCTATCGTGGAACAGTGTAGCTGTCCTCAAAATCAATAAATCTTCATTTTTCACTCCCTCTAATTTGGCATAGCGAACGGCGGCTTTTTCTACATTTAGCGTGTGCGGTAAACCATGATAAGAAATATTTTCTGGTTGAAGCGACTTCATGCGATTTAGGATATGTGTCCGCATTCGATTGAAGTCCATGGAGGGCAAGTGACAAATACTTCGCAACAAACTATTGGCTTGGCTTCCTTCATTGTCCAAATGGTATGCATCTTTTATTTTTTCAAGGTAAAACATTTCCATACTTCCCCCTCGTTTGTGTATTTCGATTTCGCCTCTGGAAGTTAGTTCAAAGTATTTTGTTACACGCTCTTGAATGGAAGAGGTGATTGTAATATGGCCTCTCTTGGATGCTCTCTCAGCTCTTGACGCAATGTTCACCGTGTCTCCCCAAACATCAAAGCTGTACTTTGACGTTCCAATTATCCCTGCAACCAGCGGCCCCATATGCAATCCAATTCGAATTTCCCAAAAGTCATTTTTCATTGCAATTGCGATGTCTCGCTCTTTACGCATGAAATCTCTAATTTCAATTGCGGCGAGACATGCTCTCACTGCAGATTTTGGTTTGTTTTCCGTTACTCCCGACAGCGCCATGTAGGCATCTCCAATGGTTTTAATTTTTTCTAGGTTGTACTTTTCAATCACTTCATCAAAACGAATGAAATATTTTTCTAATTTCTTGAGAAGTTGAAGTGGTTTGACGCGCTTTGCTTTTGATGAAAAATCAACAAAGTCGGTGAATAGAACGACGCCATTTTCAACTCTTTTGGGTGAGAATTTGTTGTTGTTTCCAAGTTCATTCAAAATATTGTCTGGAAAGATGTTGCTGAGAAGTTGACTGATCCGCTGATCCTTGTAAAAAAGTGATTTAAATACGTCAATTTTAGACCGAACCAAGTTTGGACTGAATGGATAGGTCAGATAATCGACTGCGCCCTGCTTCATCCCACGTACAAGCTGTGTTCCCGGAAGATCATCTTTTGATATAATGATGGTGTAATTGTTTTTAAAAATACTGTTCTTGTGTATTGAATGAATGTTAATGAATCCATCCTGTGATTCTTCGATATTGATCAGATAGATTCCAATTTCTTTTTGTTTGATGATTGGAAGGGCTTCAGGAATTGATTTTGCCAATAAAATATTGTTTCCTCCTCCTGAAAGAATTTCTTTCAGTTCCATTCTTACTTTTGGGTCACTATCAATAATCAATATGTTAATGAATCGTTCCATTATAGGTCAATATTGTCAATTGAAATTGGGGCATTGGTGAGGTCTAAAATTCTTTGGATTACAGCGTCAACCGTTGCATCGGGACATGATGCGCCTGACGTGATGATTAGTTTAATTTTATCTTTTTTTGGCAAGAAACCCATGTGCCGTTTGACTTGCTTCTTATGGATGTCAAATGCGTGTACTTCATCAGCGCTCATGATTTCATCTTTCGTCTTGATGAAGAAGGTTTTGAATTTATCTTCCAAAAGTTCGACCAAATGCGTTGTGTTGCTGCTGTTGTAACCTCCGATCACCACCGCTAAATCGGCTTCTACATTTAACAACTCAAGTGTCGCAGATTGATTGTCGTTTGTTGCATAACAGAGTGTATCTCGGGTATCTGCAAAATGAAGCTTAATGTTGTTTTGTCCATATTTCTTCGTCATTGTTTGCTTCATGAAATCAGCAATTTCTTGCGTCTCAGAAGCAAGCATTGTGGTCTGATTAACGACACCCACTTTGTTGAAATGAATCTCAGGATCAAAACCATCAGAGCAATTTTCTTGAAATACTTCAAAAAAAGCACTTGCATCGATCGTGCCGTGTATGAAATCGGCAATAATTTGAGCTTCTTTTAAATCTTTTATGACTATGGATGGAGAAGTTTCCTTGCTGTGAGAGAATGTTGCTTTTGTTTCCTCATGATTTTTTTTACCATGAATGATGACTGTGTGGTCATCTTTACCCAGCTTTGCAGATCGATTCCAAACTTTCTCTACAAATGGACATGTTGTATTGTATTGATCGAAAGTAATGTTTTTTTCTTCAAGCAATTGCTTGGTTTCAACGGTTGCTCCAAAAGCAGGAATGATAACAATGTCTTCACTATTAATCCGGTCCCATTCAATTAGTTGATTGCCTTGCGTGTCTTGGATGAATTGTACGCCTTGTTCTTGTAAATCGCGATTCACTTCGGGATTGTGAATCATTTGACTTAGTAAGTAAATCGTTTTGTCGGGATTCTCATTAATTGCCTTGTAGGATTTTTCTATTGCATTTTCTACTCCATAGCAAAAACCAAAATGGCGACTAATTATAAATTCTACCGACCCAAAATCCAAAATTGTTGGAGAAAAATCTTTTTTCATCGGATCCTCCAATTTTCTTTTTGCCTTTACCTTGCTAATTATTGGCGAGCGGTAGTGTGCTGGAATGTCAAATTTTTTCATGCGTAATAAAGGTAATAAAATGTCCTCGCTCAGGAAGTTCAATGCATAATTTTTGATTGAATTGTATACAATTTGAAGCGTTAAAGACAATAAATCATTCAATAGGGTAGGTTATTCGCCGCATTCAATTTGAATGATAGATAAAATTAATGCCTCAAGAATGTGCGATTGGGCTTGTCTAAGAGGTTGGTTCCCGGTTAAATTAGCGCGTTTATTTCGTCTATAATACGATCCGCAAGTTCATTTGCCGCAGCAAGTGATTTACTTTCAGAGTAGATTCGAATTATAGGCTCAGTATTGCTTTTTCGCAAATGCACCCACTCCTTCTCAATATAAATCTTCACTCCATCGGTTGTATCAACTTCATGATTGGCATATTTTTTCGCCATTTCAAGGAGTATCTGGTCGACATTTATTTCTGGAGTCAATTGGATTTTGTTTTTTGAAATTGTATATGCTGGATAGCTATCGCGCAATTCCGAGGCTTTCATTTTTTTCTCGGCAAGTAACGATAAAAACAATGCGATTCCTACCAAAGAATCCCGTCCATAGTGCAGTTCAGGATAGATGATTCCTCCATTTCCTTCACCGCCAATTACAGCGTTTTCAGCTTTCATTTTTGTTACAACATTCACTTCTCCAACTGCAGAGGCGTGGTAGGTTTGCCCTCTTGCTTCGGTCACATCGCGCAGTGCGCGGGTAGAAGAGAGGTTTGAAACGCTACTTCCAGGCGTTTTACTTAAAACGTAGTCAGCAACAGCGACAAGCGTATACTCCTCTCCAAACATGCTTCCGTCTTCACAAACCATCGCCAATCGATCAACGTCTGGATCAACTGTAAAGCCTACATCTGCGCCTTTTTCTTTTATTTCTTGAGAAAGGTCGGTTAGATGTTCTGGAAGTGGTTCTGGATTGTGTGGGAAATGTCCAGTTGGATCACAATAGAGTTTCGTAATTTTTTTTACGCCCAAGGCCTCTAACATTGCGGGAACGAATATTCCTCCTGTAGAATTTACAGCATCTACGACAATTGAAAAATCAGCAGCTTTGATGGCCTCAAGGTTGACAATTTTTAAATTCAAAATTGCATCAATGTGTTTTTTTAAGTAGGAATCGTCATTTGTTACGCTTCCCAAATCATCGACTTCAGCAAAGTTGAAGTCTTCATTTTCTGCGATTTTTAAAACTATTTTTCCTTCTTCTCCTGAGATGAATTCTCCTTTTTCATTCAATAATTTCAGTGCATTCCACTGTTTGGGGTTGTGGCTAGCCGTCAGAATTATTCCTCCATGTGCAGATTCCATTGGAACTGCTACTTCGACTGTAGGGGTTGTCGATAGTCCAAGATTTACAACATCAATTCCAAGCCCAACAAGTGTTGATATAACCAAGTCTGAAATCATTTGACCGGAGATTCGAGCATCTCTCCCAATCACTACTTTAACCACTGTATTTGAATTTCTTCGGAGCAACCACGTTCCATAAGCTGATGCAAACTTCACTGCGTCAACCGGGGTTAGTCCCTGATTCACTTCGCCTCCAATGGTGCCTCGAATTCCTGAAATAGATTTGATTAGTGTCATATTAGAACGATTTTTTCAGAGCAATCATCTTTAAGCATGCAATCGCACATTCAATTCCTTTATTGCCGTGTTTGCCTCCCGATCGATCAATTGACTGTTGCATGGTGTTGTCGGTAAGAAGACAGAATGATATTGGGGTGTTGAATTTCAAATTGACATCTTTAATCCCAAGTGTTGCTGCTTCACAGACGAAGTCAAAGTGTTTGGTTTCTCCTTGAATGACAGCGCCGATAGCTATCACACCATCGATTGTTTCATTTTTGCACATGAATTGACTCCCCAGTGGAAGCTCATATGCACCGGGAACAAACCGAACAATTATATTCTGTTCTTTGACTCCATTTTCTAAAAGTGCATTTTTTGCACCTTCTAGCAAATTTAGGGTGATTGAATCGTTCCATTCAGAAACAACAATGCCGATCTTAAAATCGGCACCGCTAGGAATTACTTCCTTGTTATATTCTGATAAATTACGACCTTCTGTAGCCATAGTTTACGTTTTATTTTGTCGTTTTATTGTTTGCTCTTGCATAATAACGCTCAATTTGATTTTCACGTGCAAAGTCAGCGTAATTGTCCATGATTGTTTTGTAATTTGTCGAAGCAATATCAAAGTTGTTCAACGCTTCAGCGCACAAACCAGCTTTCTTTAGGTAGATTGGGGCTGTAAGGTCATTTTCTTGCATTTCTGCTGCTTCCATGTATTTTTCAAATGCCGAATCGTACTGTTCCATATCAGAATAGCAGTCTCCTTGCAAACCGATGGCCATTACTTTGACATACGTATCTTCAACACTAACATCCTCCAACTCTTGAAGTGCTTTTTTGAATTCACTTTTGGACATCAATTGACGTGCATAAACGAACTGAGCAATTTCACCACCGATGTATCCATTGTACTTGTCCTTGATTGGCTTTAAAGATTCAAGCGCTGCATCCGTCGAATCGGCAACAGCTAAATTTAGACCAGGCCAGTATTTACCTTTAGATTCTTCATTTTTTGGTGTCCAAACAAATTGGAGATAAATGAAATAACCTAGTGCGAGTAATGCTGCACTTCCTACAATAAGCGTGATTAAACGTAACTTCTTGTTCGTTTTAAATTGATTCTTTAATTCTTCTCCTGTAATATTTTCTAACATTGCACTAAATTATGACGAGCAAAAATAGTTTTTTTTTTCGATAAAGAAGTAAGTGATGATGGAAGATATTGAGCAAATTCAACTAATTTTACATTGATGCATCTACAAAACTTACATCTGATCAATTTTAAAAATTATGAGGAGGCTGAAATAATGCTCTCTGAAGGAGTAAATTGTTTTGTTGGCGACAATGGTGCAGGTAAGACAAATGTACTTGATGCGGTGCATTACTTGAGCATTTGTAAATCCTACATGAATGTGATTGACCGTCAAAACATACGTTTTGATCAGCCCTTTTTTTCGATTCAAGGAAATTGGTTCAAAGATGAAGTTTATACGGGAATTCATTGTGCTGTAAAACTTGGAGCAAAAAAAGTGTTTCGCAGAAACAAAAAAGAGTACGAAAAGCTTGCGGACCATATTGGTCAATTTCCTGCAGTGATGATTTCTCCTTACGACCGTGATCTAATTTCAGAGGGAAGTGAATTGCGCCGAAAGTGGATGGATGGGATTATTTCCCAATTCGACAGGACGTATTTAGAGTCAATTCAGAAATATTCAAAAGTACTAGCGCAGCGCAATGCACTGTTGAAGAACATGGCCGAGCACCGTCTGTTTGATGCTGAATCAATTGAGGTATGGAACCATCAGATGATTGAATTGGGACATCGCATATACGACAAGCGCAAATCATTTTTAAATGAATTTATTCCTGTTTTTCAAAGGCATTATGATGCAATCGGTCATGCGAATGAAGAGGTTCATCTGGTGTATAAATCCCAATTAAATGATGCTTCTTTTGTAGATTTACTGAAGCAGTTTGAGCGCAAAGATGCGATCACGCGTTATTCAAATGCTGGAACGCATAGGGACGATCTCATTTTTCAAATCAAAGGACATCCGGTAAAGAAATTTGGTTCTCAAGGGCAACAAAAATCATTTATCATTGCATTGAGGTTGGCACAATATGAGTGGTTGAAGACTCATTTAAAAACACTACCTGTTTTGCTACTCGATGATATTTTTGATAAATTAGATCACAATAGGGTGGAGCGCCTGATGAAATTGGTGAGCGATCAATTTTTTGGACAAGTATTGGTAACAGATACAGATATTGATCGTGTTGAGAAAATATTTTCTGCAAGCAATCTCCCCTGCAAAGTATTTACAGTTCAGAATGGACAAGTAAATGAAAAAGTAGAAAAACTGACAATGAATGAGTGATTTAAAGCGCACATCTAACGAAGCTCCTTTAAAGGAAGTGTTGGACCGATGGCTGAAGGCTTATGGGTATGACGGTAAAATGAAAGAAATGGATGTTTTGGAAGCATGGCCCGAAATGATGGGAACTGCTGTAGCGAATCGAACGTCTGAAATCTACATTAAAAACAAGAAACTTTTTTTGAAGATGGATTCTTCCGTCATGCGTGAAGAACTGTCATATGGCAAAGACGTTATCATCCAGCGTGTGAATGAAAAAGCAGGCGCCGAGATCATTACTGATGTTTGGTTTGGTTAGTGCGCCTGTTTTAACGACCACTAAATCACTCAATCACAACACTTTTTCTGCTACTGCTATATGCACTGAAAAAACCAAGTGCTCCATTGTCCCAATTGCTGTCGGGATTGCCCGGTGCTGAAGAACCGCCTCCCGTAGCGTTGGAAATCGCTTGCCCGTAATATGAGTATATTTTTTCATCCACAGTTCTGAAGTGCATGTGAACTGTGTCCCCAAATTCGAATAGGCTTCTTCCGAACAAAGGGCGTTCCACGTAGTTGCCATTGACAAGTGCATCATCTTGTTGTAGAATATCTGTTAGCTCTGACCATTCCTTACTATTTACACCGAGTGTAATTAGATGGAAATCTGTCTGATCAGCGGGATCTTGGTAGTTTAGAAAAGGTGCGTAACCTGCATCTGCTCCAAAAATTGATGGAAAAAACTCATAAGTAATATCATCAATTAAAACTGGTGTTCGCATTTCGCACGTTGCTGAAAAAGTTTCTCCATTTGCTTGAACAGAAAGTGTATATTCTGTATCAAATTCTGGGGCATAGTTTTCGAGTATATAAATACCTGCTTCCACAAAAGGAACATTTGTAGTCAATCCATTTACATCAGTAATGGTTACGTCAGCATTATTTACTGTTTGAGAGGCATCTGAATTGAAATAGCTTGAAGTATTTGTAATTCGAACTACAACTGTACTATCCTCTGCAGTGTAGTTTCCTTCAATTACTGTTTGTGGGTTTGATTCGTTAAGATCCACATCAATCACCTTCTGACAGGAGAAAACGAGTAAAGTGCAGGAAAAGAGAAGTGCTAATTTTTTCATCTTATTTGAAATTAAAGTTGTAAGTGATCGAAGGAATTATCTTGAATAAAGTTGTTTGAACGGCCTCTGTTTGAGTCGGATCGTTTTCAGCTTCTTGGAATGTGATTGTGTAAGCATTTTCTCGATTGTATGCGTTGTATATTGATACATTTAAGTTGTGCTCAAATTTTTCTCTTTCCTTGAAGTAGAATGTCGCACCTAAATCCAAACGGTGGTAGTCAGGCATTCGATAGCCATTTCTCTCGGTATAATATGGAATCACTGTGCCGTTCAATTCATATTTTCCAGACGGGAATGTGACGGCATCTCCAGTGTAATAGATCCAAGCTGCCGACAAAGCAACTCGCTCAGTTAAGTTGTACATTGTAACAAGAGAAATATCATGAATTCTGTCTTGTCTTGCTGAGAACTCTCTACCATTATCAATAGCATCAAATGTTCGCAGTGCACGGGATAGTGTGTAGCTCAACCATCCTGTAAATTTCCCTTTTTTCTTTTGCAATTGTAGCTCCAATCCATACGATCTTCCTTTTCCGTAAACAAATTCTCCTTCAATGAGTTCATTGAGGAAGTTGCTTGCTCCAGTTCTGTAGTCGATCTGATTTTGCAAGGCTTTGTAATACACTTCACCTGTGAAAGAGAACATATTTTTATTGAAGTTTTGGTAATACCCAATTGCTATTTGATCTGCAAGCTGTGGCAGTACATTGTTTGAGCTTGGAACCCAAATATCTGTTGGGCTACTGGTAGTTGAATTGGTCACTCGGTGCAAGTATTGCAGATTTCGGTTGTACCCCAATTTAATGGAATTGTTCTCGGAGAGAATATAACTAATTGAGAACCTTGGTTCCAACCCGTGGTGAAGGGCTATTGATTCTCCTCTGCTGTATTCTGTGGAGTTGGTAAGTACACCATTTCCATCAAATTCATATGCTGTACCATCTCCCATTAAGTTGAAAGCAGAATAACGCAAACCGCACATTAAACTCCATCTTGAACCAATTTTCATGTCGTTCTGAATGTACGCAGCTGCTTCTAGTCCATAGCGCGTGTCAAGTATTATAGGGTTAAACGATGAATTTCCTCCCGATAGTTCTCCTGGTTTAAAGGTGTGGTAAATTGCATTGACACCAAATTTCATTTTGTTATTGCTATTCAAGAAATAATCAAAATCTTGTTTGAAATTGATATCGTTGATCGAAGATGATATTCCAAAACCATCCTCTCCCGAGCCTACATTAAATCCATAATCAAAATCAGAGTAGGCGATTGAGGTGTTGGAAAATAGCTTATTACTAAACAGGTGATTCCAACGTATTGTACCGGTTGCATTCCCCCAATTAAATCCAAAGGCGTCATTAATTCCGAGTACGTCGCGTCCAAAATAACCTGACAAGAAGATTCGGTCTTTATCACCCAATCTGTAGTTTGCCTTGGCATTCAAATCATAGAAAAATAGCTGAGTTTGGTTGATAGAGGTGTCTTTAGATAATTTTAGAAATAAATCAGCATAACTTCTTCTACCAGACACGATAAAGGACCCCTTGTCTTTTACAATTGGTGCTTCGACAGTCAATCGTGATGAAATAAGTCCAATTCCTCCTGACATACCAAATTTCTTTTTGTTTCCATCACGCATTTTGACATCCATGACAGATGATGCACGTCCGCCGTATTCGGCTGGAATTCCCGATTTGTATAGAGAAACGTCTTTGATCGCATCTGAGTTGAAAACAGAGAAGAAGCCAAGTAGGTGAGATGCGTTGTAGACGTTTGCTTCGTCAAGTAATATTAGATTTTGGTCCGCACCACCGCCACGTACAAAAAAACCTGCGTTACCTTCGCCTGCACCTTTCACTCCTGGTGTCAATTGAAGTGTTTTCATGATGTCTTTTTCTCCAAATAACACAGGGATGGTTTCTATATCTTTTGGATCAAGACGCGTCACATCCATTCCAGAACCAGTGATGTTTTCATTTTCTTTTTGCGCTTTGACTTCAACCTCTTCGATGTTTTGAACGTCCTTTGGAATGTCAAGTTCGACTTTCAGTTCAATGTCCTTATTTAGTTCGACAACTGTTTCTTTTGATTCAAACCCTGTAGAGCGGAAAATTAGTGTGTAAGTACCTTTTTCGAGTGTCAGTGAGAAAAAACCATAGGCATTGGAAATGGCTCCAACGTTTGTTAGTTCTTTTACTTTGATCATTCCGCCGTAGAGGTCTTCGCCATTGGTGGCGTCTTTTAGAGTTCCACTGATTGTGAACTTTTGAGCAGAAGTTGTTAGCGCCGTAAATACAATTAAGCAGGAGATAAGGTATTTCATCTAATTCGTTTGTTTTTTGTTCTTACCGACAACAATCTGCCATAACGCACCTCTTACACTGGTCTGTTAGGTTCCTACAACAGAAATGGTTGTGGTCACAAAGATAATTCATAAAACCTCATTTTGTTTTATGAAATGCTATAAAATGTTAAACAGATTAAAACCGGATTATACGCTATCGGCTGCCACATGGTACGTCGGATCTTCCATTACATTAACCTCTACAATTTTATCAGCATTTTTCAATAGCTTTTGGCAGTCGGGGCTTAGATGTCGCAGATGAATTTTCTTTCCCGCCTTCATATAGCGCTCGGTTAAGGAATTGAGCGCTTCAATCGCTGACATATCAACAATTTTACTTTCTGAGAAGTCGATAATGATGTCTTCGGGATCATTTTCAATGTCAAATTTATCTGAAAAAACAGATACGGAGCCAAAGAATAATGGCCCATAAATTTCATAATGTTTCGATCCATTACTGTCGATGTATTTTCGTGCTCGAATTCGAATGGCGCTTTCCCAAGCGAATGCAAGTGCAGAAATAACAACTCCGATGAGGACTGCCAGTGCTAAATTGTGGAGGAAAACAGTAATTAGAGTAACGACAATCATTACAATTACATCAGTAATGGGCATTTTACCAAACACTTTAAGGCTTGCCCATTCGAATGTGCCAATAGAAACCATTACCATTACACCTGTAAGCGCTGCCATTGGGAGTTGCTCAATTATAGGTGCTCCCCACAGTATGAAAGACAGTAAGCCAAGAGAAGCAACAATTCCCGATAGTCGTGCACGTGCACCGGAGGAAATGTTTATTAAGCTTTGACCAATCATTGCGCATCCTCCCATACCGAGGAAAAATCCTGAAGCTATGTTTGCCGTCCCTTGAGCAACACACTCTTTGTTGCTATTTCCCCGTGTTTGGGTGATTTCGTCGATTAAATTCAATGTTAGTAGGCTTTCAATTAATCCCACTCCGGCAACAATAAGGGCATATGGGAATATTAAGACAAACGTATCCCATGTGTAAGGAATGTGAGGTAATGATGGAGTTGGAAATCCACCTTTGATTGATGCAATATCTCCAACAGTCTTTGTGTCAATCTCTCCAAATATTGTAATGAGCGCTACAACAACAATTGCAGCAAGCGAGGACGGAATATACGTGGTGAGTTTTGGCAGCCCCCAAATAATCAACATTGTGAGCAGCACGAGACCAATCATTAAAACCAGTTGATCTTTCTGCAGCCAATCGAGCACTTCTGTTTTTTTCTCGATATTGTAAAAGGTGTTGTTTTGGTAATTGTATACCACTTGTTCTTTTTCAACATCAAAAACCTGGTCACCCACAATTTGCAATTCGTACTGATCTGTCTCGATATTAAACAGTTTGTCCTCGATGAGGTTGTAGACAATTGTATTGGTTTTGTCGCTTGTTACAACGCTTCCATTTACATGAAATGCTTGATTGGTCGAAATCGCTTCAACGGCATTATTACCGTAGTGATCTTTTCTATTTTCTTTAAAAGAGCTCATTTGAGCCAAGAAGATTACGATTGCCAATCCATTTACGAATCCAAACATCACGGGATGGGGAACGAGACGAATGAATTTTCCAAGTCGAAGCAGGCCAACTCCAATTTGAATCAAGCCGGCTAGTATCACTGTCGCAAAAATATATTGTGTTATTTCCTCAACGGAAATATCAGGATTTGTTTTTTTAATGATGGCAATCATACCGACGTAGATTACAGCAATTGCTCCAGTTGCTCCGGAAATCATACCTGGTCGACCACCAAAAATAGAAGTGATTAAACCAATCGAGAACGCCGCATACAATCCCGTTAGTGGCGATAGACCAGCGATTAATGCGAATGCAATTGCTTCAGGCACAAGCGCAAGGGCAACTGTGAGTCCAGACAAAACCTCGTTTTTGTAATTCACTTTTTGTTTGAGATCAAACAAATTGAATATCTTTTTCATATTTCCCTGATTGTTATCGATTTAAGGGTGCAAAGCTAAGGGATTCTTTTTGAATCAAATGGGAAAGCTATTTTTTTTCAGGCAAAACTTTTTATTGATATTCTAAGTAGTTGATTAAGAGTGTCTTTAAGTTTATTCCTTATGGTGTGCTGGCAGGAAAGTGGGTACTTTTGCACATCGATCGTGCAGAACAATGCTTCCTGTCACACCAACATTTAATGAATTGTTTCCAGGAAGCTTAACAAGCATATGGCATTTTTCTTTTACAAATTCCGGCAGTCCAGTGTCCTCTGCTCCAAGCAGATAGATGGCTCTTTTTGGATGTTGAAATTCATGCAGGAATTCGGCTCTATCGTCCATTTCAACACCGATAAGTCGGCAATCGTAGGGTATATTTTTTAGTAGTTCGTCAAAATCTTTGTAAGAAAAAAGTGGAATTCTAGACCATGTTCTCAATACATCGGAAGACTGTTTTTTGTATTTTCCATCAACAGTGAAAATATATGCTGCTCCCAGGATGTATGCGGATCTCCATAAGGTTCCTATGTTGTGATGTGTTTTTCCACGGAATACTCCAATTGCACAATATCCTTTTTCATTCACTGTTTTCATTAGACAAAGGTAGTGGTTTTACACTTTAAGATTGTTCAATACATTTAAATTCATGACCTTTGATTTACGGCTACAAAGAAATAAGTAAGTGGCATACACCACATAAGAACTTAGTACTATGGAATTTATCTCTAAAAAACTGGACGATTACATTTGCGCGCACACTTCAGAAGAACCGAAGTTGCTCTATGAATTGAACCGCGAAACACATTTGAATGTTCTGCAACCTCGAATGTTGAGTGGACATTTTCAGGGACGCGTTTTGAGCATGTTGTCAAAGATGATTCAGCCAAAGGATATTTTAGAAATCGGAACATATACAGGATATTCTTCGCTTTGTTTTGCCGAGGGTTTAGCCGAAGGCGGACATATTATTACAATTGATAAGAATGAGGAATTGGAAGATTTAGTTCATGACTTTGTCAGTCGATCTGAATACAAGGATCAGATCAAATGCATGGTTGGCGATGCGATGAAGATTGTCCCACAATTGAAACGGTCTTTTGATTTGGTCTTTATTGATGCAGATAAGGGAAATTATCTGAATTACTACTCGATGGTAATGAATAAAATTCGAAAAGGCGGATACATCATTATAGATAACGTGCTATGGTCAGGGAAAGTTCTGGATAAAGTACAGGACAATGATGAAGATACGAAAGTACTTATAGAATTGAACAAAACGATTCATGAAGACAGCAGAGTAGAGGAAGTTCTGCTTCCCATTCGCGACGGTCTATTTGTGGTCCGGGTTAAGTGAGTATCTTGAGCTTTGTTTAAGGTTTACTAAGATTCAATTTTTACATTCTCAGTGCTTTTCTGTCGCTCCTGAATGCTTTGATTTAGAAGTGGTCCAAGTAAAATAGAGATAAGAACGTATCCCATGAAGTAGTAGAGTCCAAACAATACTTTTGCATCCATTTGAACACCTGGACTCATATTTGAAAAACTCAAATAAGCAAGAAATGCGGCTACTACAAAAACATCTGCCATACTCCATTTCGCAATAAATGAAAGTACTTTTCTAAGTCGTTTTGCTCCCTTAACTGAAAAGATCAACAGGAAGAGGGTAAACAATAATTTTACGAAGGGGATGAGTATACTAAACGCACCTATTGCAATTGCTACAGGCAAGTTATTTTTTATCAGGAGTGAAATCACATCAAGGATTCCTTTATTTTGATAGTAAAAATAGGTTTTGCCAGGAAATACTTTATCAAACCCTATGGGATTGTTCTTGTTTGCCTTAAGATAATTTTCACCCTCACTGAGGTAGTCTTGAGTGTTCTTCAGAACAGCTTGAATCTCTTCAGCTGCAGGGTCTCCAATGATTGGAATCATACGGACTACATTGATGCCGTTTTCAAGACCACCGAGCATTTTATTTACTTCCGAGAGATAGTCTACTGCAGATTCGAAATAGGGGATATCGTCTGGATGCACATATACTTTTATTGTCAATTCCTCCTTGAATGCGGACATTTCTAAAATTGGGTTTGCAATTCCTTGTCCGAGAAGCACCATTCCAACAAACGTGAGTCCAAACGTGAGTCCATAGTAGATACGTTTTTTGGCATAAATAGCGACGATAAGGACAAAGAAAATGAGACACGTGTATAGTAAATATTCTCCATATTTTTGGGCTCTATTGTAGTTTTGATCCGCTTCTTTCAGCACTTTTTCAAATTTGCGCTTTTTCTTATTCCAAGCGTCCTGTGTAAATACCCAGTCTTGAAAGGAGAGCAACCGGTCATTAAAGTTTAGAATTTCAGCTACTTTATTTTTTTCGTTTTTAAATGCTTTTGAAGCTTCGACACTCTTTGTGATGAATGAGTAGGAGGTGATTAGAAATCCTGCAGCAAGCAGAAAACCCAGTATACTGTATAATCGTTTCATTTTCCTATTCTATAATTTGTGTTGCTTGTAAGGTTCTAATTTATGAAAAAGATCTCAAGACCCTATTTAATGTTTTGGGAAAGATCAAATTTAGAGAAGGATGAGACCCTCATATAAAAATTGTATTTTCACATTTAAATTCGGGTAAAATGATTGATTTTAGGAGCGATACGGTGACCAAACCATCTGATGAAATGAAAGAAGCAATGTTTTCAGCTGAAGTCGGAGACGATGTATTTTCGGAAGATCCTACCGTTAATGAATTGGAGCGGTATGCTGCTGATTTATTTGGTATGGAGTCAGCGTTGTATTGCGCTTCCGGAACTCAAACAAATCAAATTGCAATTAATGTCCATGTTCAGCCAGGTGGAGAGGTAATAACAAATGTTGACAGCCATGTATACAAATACGAGGGTGGAGGGATTGCCAAGAATTCAGGTGCTTCCGTGCGTTTAGTCCATGGAAATAGAGGCCGCTTAAAAGTAGAGGATGTAATGCAGTGGGTGAATCCGGATGATGTTCATTTTCCAGTTACCCAGTTGGTTAGTCTTGAGGACACTTCAAATCGCGGAGGTGGTGCTATTTATGATTTCGATGAGATAAAAAAAATAAGCGCATTCTGTCGATCAAGCGGCTTGCCTATCCATCTTGATGGTGCTCGATTAATGAATGCAATGGTTGAAAATGGAGTTGATTTTAAAGTGTATGCGTCACAATTTGACTCTATTTCTTTGTGTCTATCAAAGGGGTTGGGAGCACCAGTTGGTTCGCTTCTTATCGGAAGTAAATTATTTGTAAAACAATCTAGGCGTGTAAGAAAGGTGTTTGGAGGTGGAATGCGTCAAGCAGGAATTATTGCGGCAGGTGGACTCTATGCCTTGAAGAACAATATCGATCGTTTGAAAACAGATCATTTACACGCAAAGGTCTTGGAACGTACATTGATTGAATGCTCCTGGGTAAAAGAGGTAATTCCGGTTCAGACAAATATCGTTGTTGCAGTATTGGCTGATATTAGCAAAAGAGATTCGATGATTGAGGCAATGGCGGAGAGGGGTATTCGGACCGTTGCTTTTGGTCCAGGAATGATCCGATTTGTAACACATCTGGATATTTCCTCCGAATCCATTGATAAAACCAGTGAAATTTTAAAAGTCCTATAATTTGAAGGCGATTGTATCTCTGCTACTTTTATTCGTTCTTGTTACCTCTTGTGGCGAGCAGGAGACCTCTGCTTTGGGGTTGGATGAAATAATGCCTAAGTCCGCATATATGCATGAAAACGTTGCTGCTGAGGTTCCAACAACTGATTCTATTTCACCGATTATAGCCCGATTTAATCGAAATGGAATTTACATTGATACACTTACTGTAATTGACGTAAATTTATTTCCAGATCGATTCAGTCCTGTGAATGTTGAGAAATATGATATGGTAAGTTCAAACAACAGGTTAAAATATTACAATTGGTCATTTGATGATTCTATCAGTGTTATGAATATGTTTTTCAATTGGCTAGATGTTTTGGGGCAAGAGGGAATTGGGGTATCTTCGAGTATTCAGAAGGATTATTTGTATATTTTAGTGGGAGATACCAATTTGATTTTTATCGATGGTTCGGACAGTATTGATGCGCTTCAATGGGTCTCTTATCATACCTCGATTGGACACAATGAAAATTGGAATTATTTGATTGAACAGCCTGCCGGAGGAACAACAAAATGGTATCAATTCGCGAATGGGGAAAAACAAGAATTTAAATTAGAACGACAATGAAGTTTGTAAATAGAGGATATTTAATTGTAAAGCCAACAAAGTTATTCATTGATTGGGCCAATAAGAATGATGAGGATTACGCGGATTTGGTCGATTCAGAGGCAACGATCTATCTCGTTGAAGAAGATTTTTACGATGACGAACAGGTGTTGAAAGCCAACTTTAAGGATGTATTTATTAACGAGTTACGTGCTGTGACAGAGGACGAGTCGGAATATCCTGAAATTAAGCTTGGTATTTTTCATGAATGGTTTGCCATTGAAATGGGTACCTCCGTCTTCGATGCTCAGTCCAATCGATTGGTTTCCGATTGATTCAATATTCTAATTAGCACTTCTCAATTAAGATGGCGTTGTAATAATTGGGGTCAAGGGATACGTCTTCTGTGATCCATTTGGGTCTTGTGAATGTTTCGTCTTCAGATTGAAGTTCAATCTCTGCAAGAATCAGTCCCTTTAGTTTATTTTCAAATACGTCAACCTCCCATACGTGTCCATCAACAGGAATCGCATAGCGGTACTTTTTGATTGTTTTTTTTGAGAATCTACTAATGATATTTTCAGCATTCTTAATTGGAATTTCATATTCAAATTCCTCTCTTGTTACTCCAACGGTTTTTCCTTTTATCGTCAAATAACCTTTATCGGCTTTGATTCGGATACGAACTGTCATTTGTTCTGAATTGATCAGATAAGATTGGATGATTAAAGAGGGCTCAGGTTTTTCGAGTTTCTCCCATTCCATTTTATCAACGAGAAATTTATATTCTATTTCTAAAGCCATAACATTTTACGAATCAGATTCGAATGTAATAGATAAAACTAAGAATTCAGCTATCTTCGTTGTGTGAAAATCTTCATGACATATGATTACGAGCTGTTTTTCGGCGAAAATACCGGTACGGTATCCAAATGTATGCTGGAGCCTACAAAAGAATTATTGGACATTGCTCGGAGCAAAGATGTCTATTTTACTTTTTTTATAGATGTAGGGTATCTCATTCAGGCAGATAAGTATCCTGAATTGACTGCCGAGGTAAATCAGGTAAAAGCGCAGATTCATGAGATGGTTTCCGAAGGGCATGATGTTCAGCTGCACATTCATCCTCATTGGGAATATTCCGTTTTTAAAAACGGAAGTTGGGAAGTAAATGCTTCAGGCAATTATAAACTCTCGGATTTCTCCAAAGAGAAGAGTGATACCATTGTTCGAACGTACAAAAATTATCTTGAAGCACTCATTGAAAGACCGATTCGTGTATTCAGAGCAGGGGGATGGTGTGTACAACCATTTGGTCATTTAAAGTCTGTTTTTTTAGAAACTGGATTGTTGGTGGATAGCTCTGTGATCGCAGGTAATTTTTTGATGACAGAAAATTATGCTTTGGACTTTCGCAGCGCTCCTCAAAAATCAAAGTATAATTTTGAAGATGCGGTGTGTATTGAAGATGCCAAGGGATCATTTACAGAGTATCCGATAGCGTCTTTGCGTTATAGTCCATTGTTTTTTTGGCGTTTGTACATCTTGGGGCGCTTGTTTCCTAAACGTCATAAAATGATTGGAGATGGACGTTTTATAAGTCAAGGCAGTAGAAAAAAACATCTCCTAAGAACCTTTACTACCGGGCATGTTTCCTCGGATGGTTATTATTCCTCAAAACTAGATGCAGCTATTGAAAAGTCCATTAACATGAAGCATGAAGAAATGGTTGTAATTGGTCATCCGAAAGGAAATACATTATACTCCATCAATCGACTGGAGGAATTCATAGAGAAGCATCGCAACGATCATTCATTTACCACATTTTTCAGGGAGCTTTGAAACTCATTGAGCAAGAACATATTGACAGGATAAAATGGGATGCTTTGGTAGCAAATACCGATGATGCGTCATGCTTTTCATATTCTTGGTACTTGGACGCGGTTGCTGAAAACTGGTGTGCTCTTGTTGATGAATCTTACACAAGAGGGGTTGCATTACCTTACACAAAACGTGTTGGTATTGAACAGTTGTATAGTCCCATTTTCGGGAGGCATATAGACGTCATAGGTGCTATTACGAATAAGGAGTTGAGCTGTGTAGAAGATCGATTCAAGATCATGGAGTTTGCTTGTAGCGATCACTTATTTGGGACAGCGGAAGCAAGAGTGCATCAAGTAATTGATGATTTCAACAATCGAAAATTGGGAAGTCAAGCCAAACGCTCATTGAAAAAAGCACATCAGAATCACTTAAAAATTGTAGAGTCTGCTAATTATCGGGAGGTTTTATTCGTTATAGAGAAAGAATTAAAGAATAAATTTAAGGGCATTACAGATACGAGTTTAAATGCTTTGGAGCAATTGTTTTTGGGTGCATCCAATGCAGGAGGTATTCGCGTTTTTTCCGTTGAGAATCAATCTGTTTTGGGTGGAATTGTATGCTTTGAATTCAATAATAAGTTGCTTTACGTCAAGGGTGCTGTGGATGCTGAGTCTCGCTCGAATGGGGCTATGTATCTTGCCTTGAATGCAGCTATAGAGTTTGCGAAAACGAACAATTTGGTATTTGATTTTGGAGGGTCTAATCTTGATGGTGTTAAAAACTTCAATTACAACCTTGGTGGGAAAGATCAACATTACACAATGTGTATCCTGAACAATAGTCCAAGTTGGTTCAAATGGACCAAAAACATAAAGGACCGCTTTACAAGGAGAAAAAGTTAATTTCAAATAATTGATTTTTCTCAAAGTCAATCAGTTGAAATGATTAGATTTGTTTATGCTTCTTCCTAAATCGAATACGCCACGATGGATCATAATAATTGCAGATATAATGCTTTCAATACTGGCGTTATTTGTCTCGTATTTGATTCGGTTTGATCTTGAAGCAAATCAAGATTTAATTGAAGAAGAATGGAATATTCTTTCTAAATCATTAGCATTTTACATCGGCATTAAGCTGATCGTATTCTACATTTTTCGTATACACAAGGGGCTTATTCGGCATACTTCAACAGAGGATTTTGCCCGGATATTGAAAGCAACTGTTGTGTGTTCTTTCATTTTTGCTGTGTTGGGTATCTTTCGACTAAACTATTTGGATGGTTTTTACTTCTTTCCAACATCCGTTTTGATTGTTGAGTTTTTCTTTTCTACGGCATTTATAGTTGGTTCACGATTCGCAATCAAACTTATTTATTTGGAGTCGATCAAATCGAGAACTTCTGATGAAGTTGTTTTGATTTATGGAGCGGGTATTTCAGGTCTAATTACCAAGCGAACGATTGAAAAGGCAACAGATACTGCTTACAGAATAATTGGTTTTATTGATGACAACAAACGACTTTCTGGCAATCGTTTGGAAGGTGTCACCATTTATCATACATCTGATTTGGAGAAAGTGATTAAGAACAACAGGGTAACTCAATTAATTGTCGCAATCCAAAACCCTGATAAAGGTCAGCGAAAAGATGTTGTTGAGTTGTGTTTAGCCAATAATGTAACTGTCCAAAAGGTGCCAAGTTCGAAAAGTTGGATCAATGGCGAATTCTCGACCAAACAAATTTCAAAGATTAATATCAATGATTTGTTGGGCAGAAAGCCCATTGTACTGGATGAGAACAAGATTTCCTCTGAATTAAATGAACAAATAATTTTGGTTACGGGAGCCGCTGGATCAATTGGAAGTGGTATGGTCCGACAAATTGCAAAATATGGCCCCTCCCAATTAATTTTACTCGATCAGGCTGAATCGCCGTTGTATGACCTACAGAATGAACTTTCAATTGAATTTCCAGGATTAAATTTTGAAGTTGTCATCGGTGATATTCGGAGTCGTGAGAGAATGTTTAATGTTTTTTCGCATTTCAAACCCAAATTTGTCTTTCATGCTGCCGCGTATAAGCACGTGCCATTAATGGAAGTGAATCCATCGGAAGCTGTTTTGACAAATGTTCTTGGAACAAAGAACCTTGTTGATTTAGCAAGTGAAAATGGTGTTCTTAAGTTCGTAATGATTTCAACGGATAAAGCAGTGAATCCGACAAATGTAATGGGTGCTTCGAAGCGCATTGCGGAAATATATGCACAATCCTTTAATTCAAGTAAAACCAAATTTATAACGACACGTTTTGGTAACGTGCTTGGTTCGAATGGTTCTGTAATTCCCCTTTTCCAGCGGCAATTGGATCAAGGCGGTCCATTAACAGTAACGGATGAACGGATTACTCGATTTTTTATGACAATTCCTGAGGCCTGCCAGTTGGTACTTGAAGCCGGCACAATGGGAGATGGGGGTGAGATTTTTGTTTTTGACATGGGCGAATCGGTTCGGATCTTTGATCTGGCTGAAAAGATGATTCAGTTGAGTGGAATGGAAGTTGGAAAAGATATCGAAATCAAAATCACAGGTCTAAGACCTGGGGAGAAATTGTACGAGGAACTTTTAGCAAAGGACGAAAATACATTGGTAACGCATCATCCACAGATTTTAAGAGCAAAAATGCGAGATGAAGCAAATTCCCAGGTTGCAAATATTAATGAGTTGATTGATTTATTTGAAAATCAAGACAATATTGAAATTGTTCGGAAAATGAAGGTCATTGTACCTGAATTTATCAGCAACAACTCAGCTTTTGAGCAATTGGATGACAGCAAATAATACATTTAGTAATGAATGAACTTCAAATAGAGCCGGTAAAAATTCAAATTCGATATGCCGATCTCGATGCTTTAGGACATGTAAATAATTCAAATTATCTAACCTATTTTGAAATTGCACGCGTGCATTATTTCAATGAATTACTCGGAAAGGATTGGGATTGGAGAAATGAGGGAATGATTTTGGCGAATTCGAGTCTTGAGTTTTTAAAACCGTTATTAATTCAACATGAGGCTGAAGTAAAAATTTCAACCTTATCTGTTGGTACAAAGAGTTTTGAATTGTATTATGAAATAAGTGTTGATGACGTTGTGTTTTGTTCTGGAAAATCAGTTATCGTTACATTCAACAGTTTAAGGAATGAAACGATTCCAATTCCAAGCGTTATGCGAGAAGGATTGCTTCGGCTTCAGCGGAGTAAGTAAAATTAAACCTTTGGTCATGAGATATTTAATTGCACTTCTATTCACTTTCGCAGTTGGTGAGTCTATTGCTCAAATTGACTATTTGATTCAAAAAGATTCCTGTTATTTTCGTTGGCAAATGGTGAAAAAGCGAACCCAATCTGGGAGAGACACCTTGATTCGACAACGCATCACCAATAGGCAGATGCAATATGCTACTTGGGAATGTGGAAAAGAATTGGGAATTGTGGACTGCAATAGGGACCTGTCCTATGATGAGGAAATGGATCTTGTTTTTCTAGAAGCTTCCGATTTTTCAAATATTTCAGGGAGTAATAAACCATTTACAGGAACTTGTGAGTCGTGTCATATCAATGGTCGAAAACACCGGAGGATTGGTTTCGTTAATGGGAGAGAAGACGGTTTTGATACAACGTTTTATGAAAGTGGCTGCCCACAAGTTATCCGTTCGTTCAGTATGGGAAAAGAGAATGGAAAATGGATGTATTTTTACGACAGTACGAGCTATTTGGCATGGGAGGAAAACTATGTAATGACAGAAAAAGACGGGAGGCAAATATATTTTGCGAAGCCTATCAGATCGGAGGAGGGGATTTATTATCAGGATACATTAAAGTTTGAAAATTACAAGAATGGTGTTCTGCACGGAGCAAAGGTCACTTATTATAAACGTGATTGGGAAGGAAAAGGAGGTTCCATAAAACGTGAAGTAAATTACAATGAAGGTGTATTAAATGGTGCTTTTAAAATCTACAATCTGGACGGCATAGTTGTTGAGGAACTTAATTACAATATGGGCAAGAAAGACCAGCAATGCACGTATTATTATGAAGACGGTACACTGCTTAAAACTGAAGTTTGGAGCAATGGGATTCGAAATGGAAAGTTTACAACCTTTTACTACCAAGGACACCTGCAAAAAACAGAAAATTACGAGGACGGTGTTAAGGAAGGTTGGTTTAAAGAATACTACTCAGATGAGAAACTAAAGCGCAGGGTATTGTATGAAGCAGATGTTTTGATTGAAGAGTACAAATACGATGAAAGTGGTAGACAGGTGTACGTTTTCCCCCAATTTAATGCTGGAGGTGCTGAGGATGATGCTGCTCCTGGTAGTGAAGAATCGATTGTAAGTAGACAAAAATTTCTTAAATCACATCGCAAGAGGGTATTGAAGGAAGCAAAGAAATTGGCTAGGCAGAAGCGAAAAGAAGATCGGCGGAATAATGAATTCAGATTATTGGTAAATTAGAATGCAAAAAATAAATTATGAATCAGGTGGAAGATTGGCTGGGTATCAAGCAAGATAAAATTGTTGGTATATTGATCGATTTGGGCTTTCGTATTGCCCTTGCGATAGCAATTCTTGTTATTGGATTTTGGATTGCCAAGGCTATGGGTAGAGCTGTTGAACGTATTTTGATAAGCCGCAAAGCAGATCAAAGTCTAATCGGATTTATGCGAAGTTTGACGAGTATAGGCCTAAAAGCATTGGTTATTGTCACTGCTATTTCTCAGCTCGGGGTAGAGATGACATCATTTGTTGCACTACTCGGTGCTGCTGGTTTGGCGATTGGAATGGCCTTTTCAGGAACATTGTCCAATTTTGCTGGAGGTGTTATGATTTTACTTTTTAAACCATTTAAAGTTGGAGATTATGTGCACATGCAAGGCGAGGAGGGGAGTGTGAAAGAAGTTTTGATCTTTAATACTATTTTAACTACACTTGATAACAAAGTGATCATTCTTGCGAATGGCGCCGTTGCAAATGGTACGATTACCAATTTCACCAAAGCGAAGAAACGCAGAGTTGATTGGGAGTTTGGAATCGCTTATGGAGATGATTTGAAACAAGCGAAATTGTTGCTTTCTCGATTTATGGACGAGGACAGTCGAATCCTTAAAGATGAGGGCAACTTCATTGGTTTGGGAGCTTTGGGGGATTCCTCTGTGAACATAACGGTCCGTGCATGGGTCGAAACAGAGGATTATTGGAATGTGTTTTTTGCAATGAACGAGCGTGTTTACAATGAATTTGGCGCAGCAGGATTGTCCATTCCATTCCCTCAAATGGATGTACATTTAAAGAGTGAAAAGTGATGGAAGATTATCTAAACAACCCAATTGTTAAGGGGTATATTAAGTCAAATCATTTTGGAGTTCTTCTCGATATGGATTTTGAAATTATTGGTCCGGGAGAGGTTGCGTATTCGATGACCATTTCAAAAAAACATTTGGCTACTCCCGTAGCGGCCCATGGAGGTTCAATCAGTGCTTTAATGGATGGGACAATGGGAGTTGCAGCACTATCGAAAGTTTTTCTTGATGGCAAAGTTGTTTCTACTGTAGAAATGAAAATTTCGTTTGTTTCACCTGCTTTTTTAGATGATGTTTTAACTGGAAGTGCAAACATTCTTAAAAGCGGGAAACGGATTTTATTTGCCGAAGGAAAAATTGTCAATCAAAAAAATCAGTTAGTTGCTGTAGCCACAGCAACATTTAACACTTATCCAGCCAAGAAAGCGGGGTTTTAATTTTTTTATTGAAATAGTTTGTGGAAAAATGAACTTTACGAACGATCGAACAATCGAAAAATGTAGATTTGTATTATGCTTTTAATTCTCAATGATATTGCGGCAAGCGAGATAGTATTAATCTTAGTATTCGTACTTATTTTTTTTGGTTCGAAAAGTATTCCAGGATTGGCAAAAACATTAGGACGTGCAATTCGACAGGTTAAGGAGGCATCCTCTGATATTCAATCTGAGATTAAAAAATCTGCTGATGGGATGAAAGGAGAAATGAATCTTAAGGGGATTATAGAAGAAACAGCCGAGGAGGTGCGCAGACCCTTGGATCAATACGCTGAGGATATTGGTAATACAATGAAGTATACTCCGCCGAATAAACGCAAGCAGGTTGATTTGAATGAGGAAAGCATTCCCAAAGTTGAAATCGACCCATCACAATCGGTCCAGGACAGTGAGAATGAGGAGCAATCTGGACTTGACAGACCAAAGACGGATATTACAAACGATTGAGCAGTATTTATTTTGCCTTAAAGAGTCCGTATTTGGCAATGCACCAGAGTGCACGAACCCCGTCTTTCCATCCAATTTTTTTCCCTTCTTCATAGGTTCTTCCGTAATAGGAAATCCCAACCTCGTAGATTCTTATATTTTTGCTTCGTGAAATTTTTGCCGTTACCTCGGGTTCAAATCCGAATCTCTTTTCACGTAGGTTGAGGCCCTGAATAATCTCTGTTTTGAACATTTTGTAGCATGTTTCCATATCGGTGAGGTTCAGATTTGTAAATCGATTTGACCAGCGGGTCAGAAATTTATTTCCGATTGAGTGCCAATAGAAGAGAATTCGATGTGGATTTCCTCCGATGAATCTCGACCCATAAACGACATCAGCTTGCCCCATTAGGAGTGGTTTTAGTAGGTCGTTGTATTCTTCCGGATCGTATTCCAAATCCGCATCTTGTATCACCAAGAGATCACCCGTCGCTTTTTCAATTCCTGTATGGAGTGCTGCACCTTTACCTCTGTTGACTTCATGCTCGTAATATGCGATATCTAAATCTGTATTTTTTGACATGTAGGTCTCGACTGCTCCTTTGGTGTCATCGCTTGAGCAATCATTTACAACAATCACTTGTTTCTGAATCCCCATTATGAGTTGTACCTCTTTCACTTTATCTAAAATCAGATGAATGGTTTTCTCTTCATTATAGGCAGGAATGATTATCGATAGGGCACTTGCTGTCATGTGATTGGTTTGATTCTTATTTGTCTTTCGGACACAAACTTACAAAAAACGAAAGTTAGTCAGAATTTCAAGGACTTCAGAAGCTTTATTGTGCTTTAACATACTGTTCTTTAAATTCTCCGTACCTTTGCACCTTATTTTAAAATATTTAGATGACATTTGAGGAATTAGGGCTCAAGAGTGGGGTGTTGAAGTCGTTAAAAACACTGGGGTTTGAAACACCCACTCCGATCCAACAGGAAGCAATTCCACACCTTTTAAAGGAGGAAAGTGATTTCGTTGGTTTAGCTCAAACGGGAACAGGTAAGACGGCAGCGTTCGGTCTTCCGCTAGTAAGTAAAGTCGAAGAGGGACGCAAGAAACCTCAAGGATTGGTAATCTGTCCAACTCGTGAGTTGTGTTTACAGATTTCTAAGGACATTCAGAACTATTCGAAAAACGTTAATGTAAATACTGTCGCAGTATATGGTGGAACAGACATTAAGCGACAAATTCAAGATATAAAGAAAGGAGCACAAATCATTGTAGCTACTCCAGGCCGTTTGGTTGATTTAACGAATAGAAGAGCAATTGATTTGAATCAAATTGATTGGGTTGTTCTTGATGAAGCAGACGAAATGCTTAATATGGGGTTCAAGGAGGATATTGATCACATTCTTGACCATACTCCTTTGGAGAGAAATGTTTGGTTGTTCTCTGCAACGATGCCAAAAGAAGTGGCTTCAATTGCAAAGAATTATATGGAGCAGCCTTTGGAGGTATCCATTGGGCATAAGAATCAAACAAACGAAAATATTGAACACATATATTTCACAGTTTCTGATAGAGATAGGTATTCTGCTGTCAAGCGCTTGATAGATTTTAATCCAAATATTTATGGTTTGATTTTCTGTCGGACACGCCGAGAAACAGCGGCAGTTGCTGAGAAGCTCGGTAAAGAAGGATACAGTGCTGAGCCGTTGCATGGCGATTTATCTCAAGCACAACGTGACAATGTTATGCGTCGCTTCAGAACAAAAGCAATACAGATTTTGGTAGCAACAGATGTTGCAGCGAGAGGAATAGATGTAGATGATATCACACACGTCATCAACTACAACCTTCCCGATGAAATTGAGAACTACACTCACCGTTCTGGGCGAACAGCACGAGCGGGAAAGCATGGAGAATCATTGGTTTTAGTAACGCCAAGAGAAAGCTATAAAATCAAGCAAATTGAGAAGAAGATCAGAACCTCTTTTACAAAAGGTAATATTCCAAATGCGAAGGAAATTTGTGAGATTCAACTGATGAAATTGGTAGATAAAGTCATTACTACTCCAGTAAAAGAGGAAGATATGGCAGAGTTCCTCCCGGCGGTAATGCAAGAATTTGATTCTTTTTCCAAGGAAGAGGTCATCAAGAAATTTGTATCGGCCGAATTCAACCGTTTTATTGAGTATTACAACAGAGCAGGGGATATTAATGCGAAAGAGGGCAGAGGTCGCGATAGGGATCGAGATCGTGGTGAGCGAGGCGATAGAAGAGAACGTGGAGGACGTCGTAATGATGAAAATAAGACACGATTTTTTGTGAATCTCGGTAAACGAGATGGTTTGAATCCGGGAGGTTTACTTCGTGTAGTTTGTGATAGTACAGGGCTAAAATCTGATAAGGTCGGTCGTATCGATATACTCGCGTCATTTTCATTTTTTGAGGCGGACAACAACCTTGCAGATGATATCATTCAGAAAGTAAATGGAGCGGATTACGAAGGGAATACGGTTTCTGTTGAAGTTACGAAGAAGAAAAGCGATGGAGGAAGCCGAGGTGGAAATCGTGGTGGTGGAAAGAGGCGATCTGGCGGTGGAGGCGGTCATCGAGGCAAAAGAGATAGAGGATTCTCCGGAGGAGGGAACCGAAGTCGAGAAAGAAGTAGACGCAGATAGAAAGTACCAATTGACAATATAATTAGTTAAATAGATGGAAATTAGAAACATCGCAATTATTGCACATGTCGACCACGGAAAAACGACGTTGGTAGATAAAATGATTGAAGCAGGATCAGTTGTAAATGAAAGAGACCGTCCGAAGGGTGAGTTGATTATGGACAACAATGATTTGGAAAGAGAAAGAGGAATCACCATCGTTTCCAAAAATGTTTCCGTCTCCTACAAAGGAACGAAGATCAATATTATTGATACTCCTGGTCACGCCGATTTCGGAGGTGAGGTTGAACGTGTATTGAATATGGCGGATGGTGTTTGTTTGTTGGTTGATGCATTTGAAGGACCAATGCCACAAACACGCTTTGTACTTGGAAAAGCATTGTCAATGGGGTTGAAGCCATTGGTTGTTGTGAATAAGGTAGACAAGGAGAACTGTACCCCTGATGAGGTACATGAAAAAGTATTCGATTTGATGTTTGAATTGGATGCAGATGAAGATCAATTGGATTTTCCAACGATCTATGGTTCCGCAAAGAATGGATGGATGTCCGAGGATTGGAAAAATCCAACAACATCAATTACGCCTTTGTTGGACAAAATACTGGAGTACTATCCTCCAGTGTCAATTCCAGAAGGAAATACTCAAATGTTAATCACATCGCTTGATTTCTCTTCATTTGTAGGACGAATTGCAATAGGTCGATTGACAAGAGGAGAATTAAAGCCAAATATGCCAATTGTGCTTTCGAAAGCAGATGGCGAACAGCAAAAGCATAGAATAAAAGACGTTTTTACTTTTGAAGGTACAAATCGAGTAAAAGTAGATTCGGTGCAAGGAGGTGATATTTGCGCAATTACAGGAATTGAGGGGTTTGAGATTGGAGACAGTATTTGCGATCTTGAGCAACCCGAACCTTTGGAGAGTATTGCTATTGATGAGCCAACCATGAGTATGCTGTTTTCCATCAATGATTCACCATTCTTCGGTAAAGAGGGAAAAATGGTGACATCGCGTCACATCTCTGAGCGTTTGGACAAAGAGCTTGAGAAAAACCTTGCGATGCGTGTTCAAAAAACGGACAAAGCGGACAAATGGATGGTTTTTGGGCGAGGTGTGATGCACTTGTCTGTCTTGATTGAGACAATGCGCCGAGAAGGTTACGAATTACAAGTGGGACAGCCACAAGTAATTATAAAAGAAATTGAGGGGGTCAAATGTGAACCTGTTGAGGAGTTAACAATCGATTTGCCTGAAGTAAATAGTGGGACAGCCGTTGAAGCTGTATCGAAGCGAAAAGGTGAAATGAAAAATATGGAACCGAAAGGAGATCGAATGATTATCCAATTCGAAATCCCTTCCCGCGGTATCATTGGTTTGAGAAATTACCTTCTTACTGCAACTGCTGGAGAGGCGATTATGACGCATCGATTCCTAGAGTACCAACCGTACAAAGGTGAAATTCCTGGACGTTTGAATGGGTCGTTGATCTCCATGGAGCTTGGAACTTCGATTCCTTTCTCATTGAACAATTTACAGGAGCGTGGAACATTTTTTATTGCACCGGGTGAGAGCATCTATGAAGGTCAAGTAATTGGAGAAAACAGTCGTGCGAATGATTTGACGGTAAACGTTACGAAGACAAAGAAAATGTCAAACATGCGTTCATCTGGAGCGGATGACAAGGTGAAATTAGCACCACCGAAAGTGTTCAGTCTTGAAGAATGTCTTGAGTATATTCAATCGGATGAGTACGTTGAGGTAACGCCGGAAAACTTGCGGATTCGTAAGATTTTACTGAAAGAAACAGACCGCAAGAGAGCGGGAAAAAATTAGTCAATTGACGAATTAGATGAAAAAAGGGGAGCAATTGTTGTTCCCCTTTTTGTTTGTAGCCAAAAGTAAAATACGAATTGCTTGCTCAAAAGATAAAAACAATCACACTTTTATTTGTTGTATCTTTTCATTGTTAATTCTTTGTTCATAAAGTGTTGTTTATTTTTTTGACCTCCGCTTATTTTTTTCATAGTTTAGATTGAGCCAATTGGATGATGCATGTTTGATGATGACGAAGAGCAAAATGAGTTTTTTGAAGGTCCTTTAAAAGAAGATCTCGAGAAGTTTGAAGCATTTCTTAAAGGAGAAGTGATTGGATTTTTGGACAGTGACCGTTGGGAAGCAATGATCGATCATTTACTAATCGGTGGACATTATACAAAGGCACTGTTTTGTGTTGATGAAGCGTTGACACAATTTTCCTACAAGCCGTTATTCAAACTGCGAAAAGCTCAGGCATTGTCGGCCACAGGGAAGCTCAAAGAATCCATTCACTTGTTGACTGAAATTGAACGTGAGGGACTCCAATCTATGGAATTGATGCTTACTAAAGCATCGGTATTCAGCCAACTGAAGGATGCGAAAAATGCCATCAAGTATTTCAAGATTGCTCTTTCTGAGGCTGCTCCAGAAGACCGTGATGAAATCTATTTGGACTTGTCGATGGAGTACCAGAATAATGGAGATTATCAATTGGCCATTAATATTCTTAAAGAGGCGATTGCTGCAAACCCAAACAATGAAGGCGCTATCTATGAATTGGCTTTCTGTTATGATTATCTCGGAGCAACCCAAAAGTCGATTGATTGTTACTCCAAGTTTATTGATGACAATCCTTATTCCTTCACTGCATGGTACAACCTTGGAAACGCGTATTCGAAAAAAGAAAATTATGAAAAAGCAGTTTGGGCATATGATTATTGCGTTCTAATTAATAGTGAATTTGGTCCGGCATACTTTAATCTAGGACACAATAACTTGTCGCTGAACCGCTATACGAAGGCAATTGAGTGTTTTGAGAGGTGTATGGAAATTGACGGTGAAGATCCAATAGCTATCAGTTATATTGGAGAGTGCCACGAACAGCTTAATGAACTTGACTTAGCACGAAAGTATTACCAACGCTCACTTGAATTGGCACCAATGTTGCCTGATGCTTGGTTGGGACTCGGAATCGTTGAAGATTTGGATGGAAAAACGAAGGAAGCAATTGTTTTAATTTGTAAAGCATTGGAATTAGATCGAGAAAATGCGAGCATCTATCATGTGCTTGCTGGAGCTTACGAAAAGATTGGTGAGGTAGAGCATGCTGATGAGAATTATCTGAAATCACTGGCCTTGGAACCACACGATACTGAAAGTCTTTTGAACTATGTGAACTTTTTATCCGAAACCTCGCCTCAATATGCATTGGATTATTTGAGAGAGAATCGAGAAGCATACCTCGTGAACCCCATACATAAAATACTGGAAATTAACTTATTGTGGATTCTTGGACAGTCAAAAGAAGCGATTGTATTATTCAAGGATTGTTTAGCAATTGATCGCGGAAATGCTATGGTTTTATTTGAGATAAATCCTGCATTGAAAAACGTTTCAGAATTTGTACTTTTGGCCGATTAATACATATACATACTATGAATTTTGAATTGACATACATTCCGAAACGTACGGAAAAACCGAGAGAGTCAGGCGTTACGATGATGATGGATAAAGGGCTGAGCCTGCGTGAAGTTGAAAATTTTATTGAGGCATCTGGTCACTTGACGGATGTTGTAAAGTTTGGATTCGGAACCTCGTATGTGTCTCAAAATTTGCAAGAAAAAATTAATCTATACAAGCAAGCAGGAATTCGTCCTTATTTTGGCGGAACACTTTTTGAAGTATTTCATGCCCGTGGTATGTTCGAGGATTATTTAAGAACTCTTGATAAGTACGATTTAGATTTGGCTGAGATATCGGATGGATCGATAATCATTGATCACAATGAAAAATGTGAGTTGATTCGAAAAATGTCAAAAGAGAGAACAGTTTTGTCAGAAGTAGGATCCAAAGATTCTGGTATTTTGATTTCTCCGAGTAAGTGGATTAAAATGATGTCTACCGAACTGGAGGCGGGTTCCTGGAAGGTAATTGCTGAAGGTCGGGAATCTGGAAATGTTGGTGTTTTCCGTCCGAATGGAACAGCGCACACCCTGTTGATTAATAGAATAATTGCGAAAGTAAATCCTGAAGATATTCTTTGGGAGGCACCACAAAAAAATCAACAGGTTTGGTTTGTAAAGTTGTTTGGCGCGAATGTAAATCTTGGTAATATTGCACCGAATGAAATGATCCCTTTAGAATGTCTGCGCCTTGGTTTGCGCGGTGATACCTTCTTCGAGTCGTTGCCAACTGATGTCGCTGATCGATTAAAGCAAGTCAACGATGAAGAGGCTGAACTAGAGGAAGAGTAATTTGCTAACATGTTCCAGAAACAAAAAGAACTACAAGGACATTCAGGTGCTATTTACACGTGTGTGTTTGATGGAGAGTTTCTATACACTGGAAGTGCAGACAAGTTTATAACCCGTTGGAATCTCAAAAGAGGAACTCAGGATAAGTTTGCTATCAAGTTTGAATCCCCTGTTTATACAATGGAATTGTTCAAACATCTACTTTTTGTAGGATTAGCTAACGGAGCTTTACATGTATTCGATTTAAAAAAGCGCATAGAGTTAAAGCATTTTTCGCAACACAAAGAGGCACTTTTTTCGATTTCATCAAATCCCAACAAAAATCAATTGTATGTTGGCGATGCTTTGGGGAATTTGTCGGTTTGGGATATTGAAACGCTAGATTTATTGGTGTATCTCCCACTCGATAGTGGGAAAATAAGAGATATTCAGTGCTCGATCGATGGTTCGAATTTCGCACTTACCTGCCAGGATGGGACAATTCGCATTTTTGACACGGAGTTTTTTAATGAGATTTCTACTATTTCAGGACACAAAGATGGGGCGACAGCTGTTCTTTTTGATCCAACTTCATCGGAACACCTAATCTCTGGTGGTAAAGATGCCATGCTTCGGAAATGGAATTGGAAGACAAATACACTTCTACTAGAGATTCCTGCACACAATTTTGCCATTTATCGTTTGATCCATGTTGGATCATATTTTGTCTCGGCAAGTCGCGATAAAACTCTAAAGTTATGGACTATAGATTTGGACTTTATAAAACGACTTGATTCAAAAGAGGGCGGTCATCACCATTCGGTGAATGATGTAGCTCATTTGAACGATTCGTTGTTTGCGAGTGTCGGAGATGATAAAAGAATTATTCTCTGGGAGAAGAGTTAGGAATCTTGAAAATTCCTTTGGTTCCTATTTTTAGCTTTGGAAAATTGCATAAGATTTTTTGGTCACGTCCTAAAATCAAAAGCCGAAACTGTAGAGCAGTTTCGGCTTTTTACTTTTGAATGTACCTGGGATGGGAGTCGAACCCACACGTCATAAGACACACGCCCCTCAAGCGTGCGCGTCTACCAATTCCGCCACCCAGGTAATTGTTGGGTCTGCAAATATAAGCGTTACTTATGAAAATAGGGGAGGAAAACACAAAAAAAGAGACCCACATTGGTGAATCTCTTTATCAATTATTTGTGCTAGTTACTCAACAATTAGCTTCAGTGTTTCAGTTGATGATTCATGGCTGTTAATTTTCACAAAGTAGGTGCCCGAATTTAAGTCACTTATATCAAGTTCAATTACCTCGTTTGCATGATTCTTGAATTTTACCACATGCCCCATTAAATCTACAATTTTAATACTGTACATTCCTTCTGCCTTTATCATCACTGAGGATTTTGCTGGATTTGGGAACATAGATACATTCATTGTTTCAAACTCACTTAAGCTAACATTTCCTCCTGAGAATACGAGATCGTCTAGTTTTAATACTGAGCCTGGGTTATTGCCTGAAAAGGCAAAA
>Ga0233396_1000135_pt1 | contig 35393 bp, 28 predicted proteins | sample 32DmetaG_FD_183169 | JGI IMG/M metagenome (GOLD analysis project Ga0233396, IMG submission 183169) | Seawater microbial communities from Monterey Bay, California, United States - 32D | ecosystem: Environmental > Aquatic > Marine > Coastal | place: USA: California | collected 2016-10-19 | reverse complement strand
AATCCAATCTAAATTGAAAAAAATCATTACAATTTTTGTGTTTTTTAGTTTAAATCTAACTTATGCTCAATGGGATTTTAAATTAAATCAAAGCGAAAAAAAAATAAGTGCTATTGGGGTATTTAAATTTAACGTTCCAAAATACGATACAATATCCCTAACTCTATCCAAATCAAGAAAACTTGGAACAGATTTAGCAATAGAGGGAGATTTTTTCAATACCGCAGACACTTACTTTGTATTATTTGAAATTGATGAGAGAAAAATCAAAATTATAAGTTCCATAAAAGAAAAAGGTAAATTAAGATTATTAAAACTTAAAGACTTAAAAAGCAGACAGGAATTTGAAACTCTTGACTTTTTGAAAGTTTTAAAAAGAGGTTCAGAGTGTGTTTTGACTATAAGCTCTGGCTTTAAGGTAATACAAGGTTTTAATAAGTTAATTGGAAGCGAGGATTCTATAAATAGAGTCTTGAGAGGGAACTATCCTTGATCTATTTTTAGTTTAAAAATGTTTATTGATTTACAATCTAACATTAAAACAAAACACTTTTTAGAATACAAAAAGCAGATAAGGGTATGGTCTTAAATTTAGAATTAATTGATACTCATCTTATCAATTAAATTAGCGGCACATCATCTTCATTAAGTTCAGGTATTTTTCATTTTTTGAATTAAATTCATCTTTATAAAAAAAAGAATACCCATTTAATGCTATTGCTATTTTTATTTCAATAATTGGTTCTTTTTGGGTAATTCCTAATAACACTTTATATCCCTTAGGTATTTATTGTAATCGCTGAGGTTCATCTATTCCAGGATGGTAGGAGAATCTTCCTTTGATGTTTACCCCCATTTTTAAGAACAACAATCTTTTTTTAAAGTAAAGCAATTCTTTAGAAATAGGATACTATCACTACATTTGATAAAATAAGATTATGGAGCAACTATTAGCAAATTATGGGATTGAGATTGTCGTTGGTATGATAGTGTCAGTGTTAATCGTAATTGCCGCTAGAATCGCATATTTTAGTTATTCTAAAAAAAACAATGAAAATGGATAAGGGCTTACTTATCGGAATAATTGTTTCCGCGGGAACATTAATTTTATTTTTAATTAAGGACGAAATGGAAAGACATTTTTAAATGTGAAATTAGAGCATTTAAAAATCACTTGGGGTCAAATAACATTTAAGAATATTGTAGCCTAACTATGGATACGGTCAAAACAAATCTCTATCAAGACTACCTTCAGTTTTTAGCTACTGAATTCAAAGTAGAATACAGTTCTTATACTGAATATCACAACTGGAGTATAAACTTCAGTAGCGAGTTTTGGGAGACGATTTCTAAATACTTTAAAATTGAATTTGACCAGCCTTATTCTAAAGTTCAAAATGAAAATAATCATCCTTGGAAAACAGAATGGTTTTTAGATTCTAAGCTCAATTACGCTAAACACATTTTTAGGAATTACAACGCCGAGCAACCCGCTATTATTTGCCAAAGTGAGATGACTCCATTAAATAAAATCAGCTGGCAAGATCTTTTAGATCAGACGTTAAGGCTTCAAGAAAAACTTGTCGATTTAGGCGTGCAACAAGGCGATGTAGTTGCAGCTTACGTACCGAATACACCAGCCACTGTTGCAGCATTTTTAGCGTGTAATTCCCTTGGTGCAATTTGGAGTTCCTGCTCACCTGATTTTGGAATAGAAGCTGTATGTGACCGGTTTATTCAGCTAGCCCCTAAAATACTTTTTAGTTATTCCAGCTATACCCATAATGGTAAAGAGTATAATACTTCAAAAAAAGTAGAACAGCTAAAGAAAATTTTAGGGGAAGCATGTGATACCATCAGCCTTGAAGAATATGATGATTTTGAGAATAATACCAGAAGTCTAGAGGAACTTTCGTTTACTCCGGTTGATTTTTCAGCTCCAATTTGGATACTTTTTTCTTCAGGAACGACAGGGAAACCCAAAGCCATTGTTCATAAAACAGGGGCTATACTATTAGAACATTTAAAAGCGCTTGGTCTGCATCAAAATGTTTGCCCTGGCGATCGCTATTTTTGGTACTCTACTACAGGCTGGATGATGTGGAACTATGCCCTGAGCAGTTTGCTCTGTGGGGCAAGCCTCTGCATCTACAATGGAGCAGTTAATTATCCAAATCAAAATGTTTTGTGGGATTTTGCTGCTAGGGCAGGAATCAATCATTTTGGTCATGGAGCCTCTTATTACCAGGCCCTTTTTAAAAACACTTTATTTAGTGTCAAAAGCTCTGAGCTTGTATTGAAAACCCTTGGTTCTACCGGCTCACCTCTAGATGCTACCACAACAGCTAAACTTCAAAACACGTTTCCAAAAACACAGATAATTTCTTTAAGCGGTGGGACAGATGTCTGTACTGCTTTTGTTGGAGGGCATCCAGAATTAGATGTCAAACCCGGAGAAATACAATGTAAAATGTTGGGCGCACCAGTCTCGATATACAATGAGAATGCCAATAAAGTTATTGATACCCCAGGGGAGCTTGTACTAGAAGGATCTTTTATTGCACTCCCTAAAGCATTGTGGGGAGATGATGACTTTTCCCAATATAAAAAGAGTTATTATTCGATGTATAAAAATGTCTGGAATCACGGTGATTGGGCAACCGAGACCAAATCAGGAGGTTTTATAATTCACGGAAGGTCCGATGCTACCCTTAACCGGTCTGGAGTTCGAATTGGAACAGCGGAATTTTATGCTCTTTTTGACAAGAGAGAAGATATTGATGACAGTTTAATCATCCACCTTTCAAAGCAAGGAGAGGACGCTCTGTACCTATTTTTAAAAGCAAATAGTAAAATTGATTTCAACGAATTAAAAAGGGATATTCGCAAAAACTGTTCACCCCGACATGTTCCAGATTATATTTATCTAGTTCCAGACATTCCTTACACGATCAGTGGTAAAAAGGTCGAAATCCCAATAAAAAAACTACTCAGTGGAATCTCTTTAGATAAAGCCTTAAGCAAAGAAAGCCTAAGAAATCCTGAGGGATTAGAGTGGTTTAAAGAATTTGTATTAAATGGTAATTCTTCTTTCACTAGCTGAAATCTCTTGAATTTAAGAGTTTTGCTTCCAACAGAGATCACAATTTTTAATTTAATAGCCAAGAGGTTATTTTACGATAAGAGCTTTTATTGAATCGGCTTGTGTAAGTTACACCCAAAACGAATCATCGTATGCTTCAGCTCTATCTAATTGGAGGGCTGTATATGCTGCTTGGCTTTCCAAACTTTACACATACAGGATTTTACAGACCATTAATGCCACAATTTTTACAGGCACATGCTTTGTTAATTTATTTAAGTGCCTAAGTTGAAATTATTTTAGGTCTTGGCGGTTTATTTTCTTTAACACGAAATTACGCCTTATGGGGCATCATGCTTCTGGTCACATTATTTTTAATAATTCATGTAAAAATGCTTTTATCTGGAAACCGTCTAGGGGTTTCACTCTGGTTGCATATATTACTTCAACTTTTGTTGATATATTTAGGCATATTATAATCTTCAAGTTTAAGGTTATTTGAAGCAGGTTTTTGAGGTTCCAATGATGCGGTCCAATTCATCAATTTAGAAAGCAGGCTTTGAATTAGAAAAGGCTTACAGGGTTAAGCTTAGTGAAGTCCTAAAGATTGTACATTATTGTCTTTGGCAAGCACTTTACTGTAGTATAAATGGATTTGTTTTCTTACAATAAGATTGCGTTATTGGAGACATTAAACATCAATAAAAAACTAAAAAAAGCAAGATTGATTAATTTTGTTTAACTTTATTAAAAAAAAAAAGACAGCTATGCTTGAAAGAAAGCCTTTAAACTTTATTGATCAAACAACGCGAAAAATCAGCTTTGATAGATATTCAAGACTTAAAACCTTACTTTGGTTTTACAAAACTTTGCTGTATTAGTCTTGATTTACAAATTAATTAAAGCTTAAACGTTATTTAAATTGTAATAAAAAATGCTGATCAGGTTATATTGGTCATAACCACTAATTTTATTGGCGATTGTAAGCGCAACAGCTAACAAACTTCTTTTTTAGCTTTTACTCCTGAACTTAGGTCAGTCATCAGTAAAAGAATCTTCAAAACAAAGTTAAAAAGTATTTTATCTAAAGCCTTTTCATGACTTGATGAAATATTAAAAAGATGACTTGTTGGAAATCATAACACTTAAACAAAAGGCGTTTTTAAGTATTTTTTTACATTTTTTTAACAATAAATTATGTATTTGAAATAAAGTTCTATATACTTGTTGTTCGATATTTTTGTAAAATGTCATTAATCATTATTATTTAAACTAAACTAAACATGAAAAAAAGGTTAATTAAACAAATTCTAGTTGCTTTTACAGTATTATTTGCAACAGGAATCTATGCTCAAAGTGTCACAGGGAATGTGACGAGCGACGACGGACCTCTACCAGGTGCTACGGTACTTGTTCAGGGTTCAAATGAATTCGCTACAACAGATTTTGATGGTAACTTTTCAATTGAAGCAAATCAAGGTGATATTCTTATTGTATCCTTTGTCGGTTACCAAACACAGGAAGTATCTGTTGATGGAGATAATTTAACAATTTCTATGGTACTTGGAAATTTACTTGAAGAGGTTATCGTAACGACTGGTTACGGAACTCAATCCAAGCGAGACATTACAGGTGCAGTATCAACAATAGAAGCAGATGATCTAACTGCTGTGCCCGCAACCACTTTCTCTCAGCAAATGCAAGGTAGAGCATCTGGTGTAAGCATTGTTAGTGATGCTACTCCAGGAGGTGAGGCTACGGTACGTATTCGTGGTTTTGGTACAATTGGTAACAATAATCCACTCTACGTTATTGATGGTGTTCCATCAACTAGACAAGGAAATCTAAATCCTCAGGATATAGAATCTTTACAAATATTAAAAGACGCATCTGCTGCATCCATTTATGGATCTAGAGCTGCAAATGGTGTAATTATTATTACTACCAAAAAAGGTAAAGTTGGTGCAGGAAAAATTTCATACAGTTCTTATTATGGGTGGCAAAATCCAGAAAAAGACGTTGAAGCATTAGATGCACGAGGTCTTGGTGAATACCTTTACTTAGCTGACTACTATGCTGGTAAAACTCCATCTCACGGTCAGTATTCCTTTAGTGGATCACCTGAAAGCCCACAAATTGGTATACCTAATTACGTATTTCCAAGTGGCGCCTCATCTGTTGATGAAAGTTTATATTCTTTAACTCCAGACAATATATACGCAATTACAAAAGCGGCTGATACCGACTGGTGGGAATTAATGAAAAATTCAGGTGCTCCAATTACTCAGCATTCGATAGATGCTAGCGGCGCTAATGAAAATTCACAATATGCTTTCAATGCAACTTTTTTCAGCCAGGATGCAATATTGAAGTATCAAGGCTATAAAAGGGCTTCTATCCGTATTAACTCTTCCACTAAAACTTTTGATGGAAAACTTACTGTTGGTGAAAACTTTACCGTTTCACTTGACAACAGAAAAGGAGGTTATGGAAATGACAGTGAACAAAATGCAGTCTCTGGTGCATACAAACACCATCCATTATTACCTAACTACGATATCGCAGGAAACTTTGCTGGGTCTCGTGGTCTAAACTTAGGTAATAACTATAACCCTTATGCATCTCAATCAAGAAATCAAGATGACAGAACCCGAAGAGCTAGAATTTTTGGTAATGTTTTTGCAGAATTACAGATTGCAGAGGATTTCAAATTTAAGACCAGTTTTGGTGCAGATCTTGGAACATCTCAAACTCTTGATATAGGAAGACCTCAACCAGAATATGTTGAGGGGAACTTTATAAACAGTTCAAGAAGCGCAAGCTCTTGGGGCTATGAGTGGGTTTTTACAAATACACTTTCTTGGTCAAAAGAATTTGGTGCGCACGATATCAGTGCATACGCTGGTGTTGAAGCAATCGAAAGATATACTCAATACTTTGGAGCTTCTAGGCAACGTTTTCCTTTTGAGACAACATCAATTATAAGTTATCTCGATCTTGGTAATCAAGGAACTGCTGGTAACTATGGTAACATAAGCGGTGACTTCTCATTATGGTCACAGTTTGCGCAGGCTAATTACCAGTATAACGAGAAATATTTGGCACAGGTAACTGTTCGTAATGATGCTTCGTCTAGATTTAGACAGGCAACAAACAGTGCATTTTTCCCTGCTTTTAGTTTAGGTTGGAGAATTTCTGAGGAAGACTTTATGTCTGGACTTAGTTTTCTTGATGACTTGAAAATTCGTTATGGTTGGGGTCAAACAGGTAACCAAGAAATTGGAGATTACAATGCATACACACAATTTAGATCTTCAGCATACAACTCTGGATATCCAATTGATGGTAGTGCAAGTAGCCCAACCCTAGGTTATGACGCTTCACAATTTGGAAATCCAAATGCAAAATGGGAGGCGACTACTTCTAATAATATTGGTTTAGATGCTTTATTATTTGATCAAAAACTTTTCATTGAGTTTGATCTCTGGGATAGAACAACTACTGATTTACTTTTAACAGTACCTGTAATATATTCAGCTGGAGATGCTGGAGCACCGGCATTTAATATTGGTGAGATGTATAACAGCGGTTTTGATTTTGCTTTTGATGTAAATGAAGACTTTGGAGACCTTAATGTTTCTATAGGAGGTAATGTTTCTGCCTATGTTAATGAAATCAGAAAATTAGATGAGTTTGATACTCCAATTTTTGGATCTAACAGAAGGGTGCCTGCACTTAACATTACAGAAGTTGGAAGTCCAATTTCATCTTTATATGGTTTCCAAGTAGAGGGAATATTCCAGTCTCAAGCTGAAGCAGATGCATGGGCACCATATGGTACTACAGGATATAATGCTCCTGGTAAATTTAAATATGCCGATATTAATAATGACGGTGAAATTAACGATGATGATAGAACAATTATCGGAAATCCTCACCCTGATTTTGTATTTGGTGTTAATTTAAACTTAACATATAAAAACCTTAGTTTGAATGTGTTTGGTAATGGTGTAGTTGGTAATGATGTTTATAACTATGTCCGCTATTTTGCAGATTTCAACACATTCCAGGGTAATAGATCCGTTAGAGCATTAACTGAGGCTTGGCAACCTTCTAATCCATCAGCTCCTAGAGCTCAGTGGACGGCTGCTAACCCAGATGCTACATCCCCAATTATGGATGCAAATGATCAGATTAGTAGTAGAACATCTAGCTACTTAATTGAAGACGGTTCTTATTTCAGGCTAAGAAATGTACAACTTACTTATACTTTCGGAGATACAATTAATAATGCACTTGGTATAAGTGGAGGAAATATCTATTTCCAAGGTCAAAATTTATTGACTATTACTGATTATTCTGGACTCAACCCAGAAATTCAAACTGGAAACGATATACAATTGGGTTATGATGGAGGATTTATGCCTGTATCAAGAACACTACTTGTTGGATTGAACGTAAATCTATTTTAACAATTAAATTTTATTAAAAATGAGAAATTTAAAAACGATGTTATTCACTTTGCTTGCAGTATTTGCATTAACCATTGCTTGCGAAGAAGAATTTTTAATTAAAGAGCCGCAAGCGTCTCTTTCAGGCCCCGCACTAGCTAATGCGGATGGTGTAGAAGGAAAACTAGTCTCAGCATACAGAACCCTAGCAGGTTACGGTATGAGTGGTGGAGGAACCTGGTATTATTCAACATGGTCATGGATTTTTGGTTCAATTTCTTCGGATAATGCACTAAAAGGAACTGATGCTGGTGACCAGCCAGAACATTCATTTATTGAAAGTTATGACTTTAACACCTTTAATGTCCATAACCGTGACAAGTGGAGATCTGGTTATTGGGGAATTGGTAGAGCTAATGATGTAATCAATAGTGTTTCTGAGGCAGAGGATATCTCTGCATCACGAGCAGCAGAAATTGTTGGTGAAGCTAAATTTATAAGAGGGTGGCAACATTTTGAAATGCAAAAAATGTATAGAACACCTAAGTATGTAAGTGATGCTGATTTTGATATATCTGATTTGGAATCTACAAAAGTTCCAAATTCAGGGAAAATCTGGTCTCAAATTGAGCAAGATTTTTCAGATGCAGCTTCTGCCCTTCCTGCAACACAAGGCCAGGTTGGTAGAGCAACAAGCTGGGCAGCAAAAGCTTATTTAGCTAAAGCAAAAATTTATCAAGGAGATTGGGCTGGTGCTGAGTCAATTTTAATGGATATCATTAACAACGGACCATACGCTTTAGTAGATAAATTTGAGGACAACTTTCTTGTTGCAACACGTAACAATAGTGAGTCAATTTTCGAAATTCAATACGCAGTTTCAAGTGCAAATGATGAATCTGGAAACAAAGAGATTGGATTAGCACATCCATATATTGCTCCTTGGGGTTGTTGTGGTTTCTTACAGGCGCCACAAGATTTGGTTGACTTTTTCCAAACAGATGCTAACGGTTTGCCACTTTTAGATGAGTCTTGGAAATCAAATCACATCACTAATCCAACTGGAGCTAATATTGGTGAGCCAATAGGTAACCCTAGTGTTGATCCTAGACTTGATCACACTGTAGGTCGTCCAGGTATTCTTTACAAAAGACACCACATTATGCAAGTTGATTATATTCGTGATTTAACTTATGCTGGACCTTATTTTTCTAAAAAACACGTTTCAGAGCCAGAAGGTTTTGGTATTAGTGGTTGGGGAAATATTTCAGCAAACAACTTTAGAATTATGCGTTTAGGTCACGTAATCTTGTGGGCTGCAGAAGCTAAAGTTGAACTAGGTAAGTTAGAAGAAGCAAGAGCTTTAGTAAATAGACTAAGAGCCCGAGCGGCTAATACTGACAATTTCCATAAAGAGGCAATTCAAGGTGCTACTCGTCCTGAGTACACGCTTACTGATAACTATGCTGCAAATTATAATATTGGTGAATATACCGCAGCTTGGTCAGATCAAGCAGTAGCCAGAAAAGCAGTTCGTTATGAAACACGTTTGGAAACTGCAATGGAAGGTAATCGATTCTTTGACCTCCAAAGATGGGGTGTACAAAGTCAAGTTCTTAACGACTATCTTTCAAGAGAATCCAGGTATAGAGTTTATTTACAAGGGAAGCAATTTACAGCTCCTAAAAATCAATTCTATCCTATTCCAACATATGCAATTGATAGATCGTTTAAAGAAGGTCAGCCAACTTTAACTCAAGATCCTAATTACTAGGAATTAATTCTTGTACAAGTAAAAGCCGCAGAGTATATTTACTCTGCGGTTTTTTTTTATCTATTCATGAAATATTATATCAAATCTTTTTCGTTTTTATCTATTGTAGTGCTTCTATATGGTTGTTCTACCTCAAACAGTAAACTTTTTAATCGGCTATTACCCAGTCAAACCAACATAAACTTTAACAATAGAATTACAGAAACAGATGATTTTAATATTTTAACTAACGAATATATATTTAATGGTGGAGGAGTTGCTGTTGCGGACTTTAATAATGACTCCCTACCAGATCTTTTTTTTACTGGAAATATGGTTTCCAATCGAATTTATATCAACAAAGGAGACCTTAAATTTGAAGATTTAACCGAGCCCTCAAATTTATTTTCAAAAGGATTTTGGTCTACTGGTGTAACCGTTGCAGATGTAAATGGAGACAGTCTCCCGGACATATACGTTTGTGGAGCAATGTATGAAGAGAACAGAGCAAATAAACTATACATTCATCAAGGTTTAGATGAAAGCGGAAATCCTTTTTTTAAGGAAGAAGCTGAAGCTTATGGAGTTGCAGATAAAGGAAATAGTATGGCAGCTGCCTTTATCGATTTTGATAGAGATGGAGACCTCGACCTTTATGTGCTCAACAATGAACAAAACGAAACCATACCAACTAATTATAGAAAAAAAATTATAGACGGTACCGCTCCTAGTAACGATAAACTCTATGAGAACCTTGGTAATGGATCGTTCCAAGACATTACCCTCAAAGCAGGTATTTCCATTGAAGGTTTTGGACTTAGTGTTACTCCTTTAGATGTTAACAAAGATCAATGGGTAGATTTATTTATTACAAATGATTATTTGACCAATGACCTTCTCTATATTAATCAAAAAGATGGAACGTTTAAAAATCAAATAGAAAATACTCTATTGCATCAGAGTAAATTTTCTATGGGATCTGATGCCGCAGATTTTAATAACGACGGTTATACGGACATCGTATCTCTTGACATGCTTGGAGAGACACACCAACGAAAGAAAACAACTATCGCGAAAAGCTCGTTTTTCCAAAACACTTTAAATAAAAAATGGGGCTATCAAAATCAGCATATGCGAAATATGCTCTTTAAAAACAACGGAGGAAATTATCCCTTCTCAGAAATAGGCCAATATGCAGGAATTTATCAAACAGATTGGAGCTGGGCACCATTATTTTTTGATGCTAATTATGATGGGAATAAAGATCTATTGATAACAAACGGTTTTCCAAGGGATATAACAGATATGGATTTTGCAAATTATAAGCTGAATGCAGGACCATTTACTCCAATTTCAATAATGTTAGACTCTATACCAATAGTAAAAATTCCCAACTATGCTTTTTCTAATACTGGAAATTTAAAATTTGAGGATACTACAGAGGATTGGGGCCTAAAAATTGCCTCCTTTTCAAATGGAGCAGTGGTTAGTGATTTGGATTTAGATGGAGATCTGGATTATGTGGTCAATAACATTAATGATTCGGCTTTTGTGTTTGAAAACACTCTTTTAGAGCAAGAAATCACACCAAATTATATACAATTAGAACTAAGAGGATCTTCCCAAAATATTTTTGCATTAGGTGCTAAAGTCACCCTTAGAATTTCTGAAGATTCACTTCAGTATCAAGAGCAACAAATTTCACGAGGGTATATGTCTTCTGTAGATCCTATTATGTATTTTGGATTAGGGAGCAAAGATGAGGTTATTTCAATTGAAGTATTGTGGCCTAATGGGGAGCTGTCCGTTATTAATAACCCTGAAGTTAATAAAAGACACATCCTAAGACAAAGCGATGCCATCAAAGCTGAAACATTAGATTTTCCTTTTATAGAAACCAATCTAAAGTTAGCGCACCAAGAAGTTTCCTCAGTATATGGGATAGAATACTACCATGAGGAAAAGAATGTTCAAGATTTTTTTAATCAACGATTATTACCAAACAAAGTCTCTCAAAATGGCCCTCCTATTGCTGTTGGAGATTTAAATGGAGATCATAGAGAGGACTTTATTGTAGGCAGTGCGGCAGATTATTCCCCTACAGTATTTATTCAAACATCAGAAAATTCATTTACTCACAAGCCTTTGTTTAAACTTAAGCAAGACATGACATTTGAAGAAGAAAGCCTAAGTTTATTTGATTTTGATCTCGATGGAGATTTAGATTTATACATGGTCTCTGGTGGTAATCAGTTTGAAGAAAATTCAAATTTTTACAGGGATCGTATTTTAATTAATGATGGAAAAGGTAACTTTAAAGTCAAGCAAGAAGCGCTACCTCTTTTAATGTCAAATGGCTCAGTTGTTCGAGCAAATGATTTTGATCAAGACGGTGACATTGATCTTTTTGTTGGTGGGAGAAATGCTCCAAAATCCTACCCTCTTGCTGCCCCCAGTTTTTTATTAGTCAATAACGATGGCTTTTTTGAAATTGCGGATGAGTCTGTTTTTCCTGCTATAAATGACATTGGAATGGTTAGAGATGCAAGCTGGGGAGATTTAAATCAAGACGGTAAAGACGACCTTGTTATTGTGGGAGATTATACAGGCATACAGGTTTTTTTAAACCAAAAAGAAGGGTTTAGGCCTCTTGAAAATCAGGTTTTAAAAGATGCTACAGGACTTTGGAGAACAACGCTATTAGTAGATTTTGACGAGGATGGCGATCTGGATATACTCTTGGGGAATCTCGGCAAAAATAATATGTTCAACATGACCCCTTTAACCCCTTTACTAATTTCAACAACAGATATTGATGGTAATGGTAGTGTAGACCCACTTATGTTTTGTAGTCAATTGAATTCAAAAGGGGAATGGGACATGTATCCAACACAGTTTTGGGACAACCTTGGCCAACAGAGTCCAGTTTATCGTAAAGAGTTTAATTCGTACACATCTTTTTCTAACGCTAATTTGGCCTATTACAGGGACAATAAAATTGTCAGCGAGGAATCTTTGCTAAAAGCTAAATACGATGCATCTATGTGGGCTGAAAACCTTGGGGAGGGTGCTTTTAAACTAAATGAACTGCCTGAATTATTACAACTGGGTCCCATCAATGATTTTCTAGTTGCTGAATTTGATGGTAAGCCAGCAATCTACGCAGTAGGAAATGATTTTGGAGGACCACCATTTGAGGGTAATTTTGATGCTTTTCAGGGAGGCATTATGACTTTTGGGAAAGAAATCAAAGTCTATTCTCCCCAAGAATCCGGCTTTTTTGCATTTGGTGATGCAAGGGACTTGGAACTACTCCATTTAAACGGTATACAACTCATCTTGGTTTCACAGAACGCAGGAAAGCTTCTTGCGTTTGAGCAAAAGTAGATTTTCTTCAACGTTTCGCTTTGAAATGCCTATTATTGTTGAAAAAAGAATTTTTATTGTAAATTTATTTAAGGGTGCTAGGTCACCACATTCGATGTCTAATTTTTTTCTCTTTAATGCCACAGCTTCTTATGAGCCAAGGCCAACTTTTAATGCGAAAAGCCTATTTCGACAATGGCCAACTCCAAATGGAAGGCATGCTTGTTTCGGGTAAAAAGCATGGTGAATGGAAGCATTATTTTGAGTCAGGAATCATACGTATTATCAGTAGGTATGACCTTGGAGTGTTGGACGGAAAATCCTATTGGTTTCATTCCAATGGGAATATTGGTTGGGAAGAAAATTACACCAAAGGGATTCCCCAAGGAAAGTTTTTGTATTATGACAAAAGAGGACAATTGAGAATTGAAAGAGTATTTGAAAAGGGGAAAGAGGAGAGTTATAGCTTTGACGGAAAAGAATTGAAGAAAAATTAAATTGCTTAGAGCAATTCATATGATAACATTAGTCTGGCTTTTTTTAGTCTGTGCTCAACTTCAGGGCCAATCATATATTATTGAACAAAACAACCTTTTGACGAGGCCATCTATTCACCAGAAACCTTCTTGGGGTATTAAATGGATCTTGAAATACAAGACATGACCAGATAGTTGCTTATTTAGCCTATTTGGCAAAAACTTCAAATAAGGCCCAAATCTCCTATTATGGTGAAACACGCGAAGAGAAAACGGCGAATTTTAGCAATTAGTAAGTTGAGCATCTGTCTAAGATCAATAAGATTCAGAAAAATCATGTTGATTTTGCGCTTGCTGGAAAGGAGCTTAGACCAGAAACTCTAATTGTAATTAATTCCCCATTGATCCCAGAGAATTTCTACATTTTCTTTTAAGCCTTCCACACTTCTTTTTTCTTCTTGAAAGGTCGACTCCGCACAATTAACTAAAAGGACGAGGCTCAAGAAATATAAAAGTTTAAGCATAGCAATCTTTTTTTTATTGAGCAATTGAAGATGAAATCCATCGAGTACTTAAGTCTACTGAGGACATCTCTTTATCCAATGGGAATAAGGGTCGCTGAACTCTTTTGTAATTTAATCGTTCCAAGTCTTGATCTACACCTCCTGGGGTGAGGGCCATAATCCAATCCCCTCTAAGATCGTAGAGTTCAGGAACAAGATACCCTATTTTAACCACTAAAATATCACTGGATCTAGGGTCTAACCCCAATTGGGTAAAGTCTTTTTCTCGATGATATGGTTTTCTTTTTTTGGTCACAATCACGCGGATACTTCCAACTCTGACAACGACTTCTACTTCAGCATGAACATCGCCTTTGTAAATTGATTCAACTACACCTTCTAAGAGAATCGGAGGTGCAAAACGATCGTCTACTGCCGCACCTACCGAGGCTTTTACTTTTCCTCCAACGCCTGAGTCTAGTGCTGCCTGAATCATTTCAGGACCAGGGATAGAGGCATAAATAAGTGAGGGGCCATTTTTTGTTTTAAATTCAGGGTGATTTAACAACTCTCTGAGTGTCCATGTCACATCACCTGCACCACCAGCCGTTGGGTTATCACCCATATCACTGATTACGAACGGTTTTTTATTTGATTTTAGTGCAAGAGCAAGACTTTTTTCAAGAGTTGCAGTTGGTGCCACAAAATCAAATTCTTTACGAACCTCCCAGAAATGATTTGCTAATAACTCGGCACTTTCGCTTACGGCCTTTTGGTCGTCACCAGTAACCATGACTACCGCATGATTTCTTGGCTCATCAGCCCAAGCGTAACCGATCCATATAGCAGCATCAATAACGCCTTCTTTTTCGGTTAAGGGCTGAACTTTGGCATAGAGACTTTTACCAGGTTCAATCCGAGTACTTGTTTTTTCTCCTGGTAGTAAAATGGGAACGGGAATCCAAGCTTTGTATTTGGGTTTACCTTTTCCTGATTTTATTCGGTCTAAGAGATTGTCAACAGCACGCTGTTTTGATTCTAAAGCATCCTCATGAGGAGCCATACGATAACAAGTAATCAGATCGCTGTGTTCAGCTAAGCGTTTAGAGACGTTTCCATGCAAATCCATAGAGGTTGAAATCAACGTCTTGGAACCGATTAACGCCCTGATTTTTTGGATAAAGTCTCCCTCAGGATCATCAATACCTTGGACGCTCATAGCTCCATGAATATCAAAGAATAAGCCTTCGTAGGGCATGTTTTTTTCTAGAAGATTGAGGGTAATATTTACTAAAGAGTCATAGGCTTTACGGGTAACTATACCCCCCGGGAGGGCATGCCCTCGAAGAGTAGGAATCCACTTAGCCGCTTTGCGTTGAGGGCTGTTTTCAGTTAAAAAGGGGTAGTATTCAAAGACTTCTGTTCCTTGCCGAGCTAAAAAAGCAGAAGCATCTGATGTAGCGGGAGAAAAGGTACTTGACTCAATTGCAAGACCAGCAATTGCTATTTTTGGCTTGGTTTCCTTGGAAAGGCTTGATTGATCCTTACAGCTTAAAAAGACCAAAGAAAAGACGATAAAACCAATTAAATTCTTAAAAGACTTCATAAAAAATGGATTTTATTTAAAGATACATACTTTAACCCAATCCAATTAATTCGAAAAAGTAGAACGTATAAATAATGTATAGAATAAAGCCTCTTTGTTTATAATTCTCTTACATTTAATAAGTTTAAACACAAACAAAATTTTACAAAATGAAGATGAAACAAGTTTTTTATTGGTCTCTGGTTGCAGCATTAGCTGGACTTCTTTTTGGATTTGATACTGTAGTAATTTCAGGGGCAGACAAAAAACTACAGACTTTATGGAATTCGTCAGATGGATTTCACGGAGCAGTAGTCATGGCGATGGCACTTTGGGGAACAGTTGCTGGGGCAATTTTTGGAGGATTTCCTACCCAGCGTTACGGGCGAAAACAAACCTTATTAGGCATAGGAATTTTATACACACTTTCAGCTGTAGGATCTGCCTTGGCAAATGACCCGATTACCTTTGCAGTATTCCGTTTTGTTGGAGGATTAGGAGTTGGAATTTCTACAATTGCTGCGCCCGCTTATATCTCCGAGATCGCACCAGCGAAACAAAGAGGTCGTTTAGTTGGACTGTATCAGTTTAGTTTGGTTTCGGGAATTTTGTTGGCATTTATATCCAACTATCTTTTAAGTGGGGTTGGTGAAAACGATTGGCGATGGATGATGGGAGTAGAAGCCTTCCCAGCCTTTATCTATACTCTCCTTTGTTTAGGAATTCCAAAAAGCCCGCGCTGGCTAATTACTAAAAATAGATTGGATGAAGCCAAAGGGATTTATAGTCAGATTGACCCTGACGGCTCTTTTGAAAATCTAGTTTCGGAAATGAATGAGGATAATTCAAAGGAAAATAACAATGAATCAATTTTTCAGCCCAAATATCGTTTTCCACTTCAATTGGCTTTTTTAGTTGCCTTTTTCAACCAACTCTCAGGGATTAATGCCTTTTTGTATTATGCACCAAGAATATTTGAGGAAGGAGGATTAGGTGAAAGCACTTCTCTGTTAAGTAGTATTGGAATTGGAGTTACCAATTTAATTTTCACATTTATAGGAATTTCTTTAATCGATAAGTTAGGCAGAAGACAGTTGATGTATATTGGCTCTATTGGATATATTATTTCTCTTAGTTTGGTATCCTGTGCCTTCTTTTTTCAATGGGGAGGATTGCTTATTCCAATTTTCCTTTTTCTTTTTATAGCAGCTCATGCAATAGGCCAAGGAGCTATAATATGGGTTTTTATATCTGAAATATTTCCCAATCACTTGCGCAATGCAGGCCAATCATTTGGAACAAGTGTTCATTGGGTTTTAGCAGCCATAATTCCCTCTTTTGTCCCTCTTTTATTTGGCAGTATAGGGGCAGGAGTCGTCTTTTTGATTTTTGCCTTATTTATGGTTCTTCAATTGGTTTTTGTACACTATATGATGCCTGAAACAAGAGGAGTTTCCTTGGAAAAATTAAGTAAAACCCTGATTAAAAAAAAATAATACTTTAGATGAGGACAAGACAAGATTTTGTTTTATTTGGAGCGATTATCATTTTATTTAATGCGTGTTCAAACGGCTCAAGAGCACATGAATTAGAGATGTCAAAACCAGAAAAAGAGGAAGAAAAATACCGCCCAGGGTTTCATTTTACACCAGAAAATAATTGGATGAACGACCCCAACGGGATGTTTTATTTGAATGGAACCTTTCACCTTTATTTTCAACATCATCCAGAATCAAATGTTTGGGGCCCGATGCATTGGGGACATGCTACAAGTGAAGATCTACTTAATTGGCAAGAACACCCAATAGCTCTGTACCCTGATGATCTAGGGACTATTTTTTCTGGAAGTGCAGTTGTTGATTTTCAGAACACTTCTGGTTTAGGGAGTTTAGAAAATCCACCCATAGTGGCCATATATACCAATCATGATGCTAAGGCTGCAGAAGGGGGTAGTGAACGTTTTCAGACACAGGGCATTGCCTACTCCTTAGATGATGGCCATAGCTGGATAAAGTATAAAAACAATCCAGTAATTGACAATCCAGGGATACGTGATTTTAGAGATCCTAAAGTCTTTTGGTTGGACGGTCAAAAAAAATGGATTTTGACTCTTGCAGCGGGACAAGAAACCCAATTTTTTAGTTCTCCAAACCTAATTGAATGGACTTTCCTTTCCAGTTTTGGAAAGGGAATAGGGAATCACAAGGGCGTGTGGGAATGCCCAGATTTATTTGAACTTAAAGTCAATGGAAGTGATGAGACCAAATGGGTACACCTTGTAAGCATCAATCCTGGAGGGCCCAATGGAGGGAGCGCCACACAGTATTTTATAGGAGATTTTGACGGAACTAACTTTAAGCTTGATTCCAGTTTCAAAATGGATATCCAAAAAAGACATCATTTTTGGGCGGATTTTGGTAAAGACAATTACGCAGGGGTGACTTTTTCAAACTGGAAGGACGAAAAGGGAAACCCTCTTTTTTTAGGTTGGATGTCCAATTGGCAATATGCGACTAAAGTACCTACATACAAATGGCGCAGTTCAATGACTTTAGCACGGACACTCGAACTTTTTAAAACAGTAAATGGGTATAGGCTAAAGTCTTCACTGTATATGAATTCAGAAAAAGTAGCCTCAAAAAAAGTAAAAATTAAAGAGACAGCTATAGGTGAAGGGAAAATAATAGTAGATAAAAAAGAGATAAATCTTTCATCAGCAAAAATTAAGATTGATTTAAAAAACATAGAAGAAAACACTTACACTTTTGTGCTTGCGAACCAAGTTGGAGGCGAATTACTTTTTGGTTATGATCACAGACAAAAACAATTCTTTATAGACCGTAGTAAGTCAGGAGTGGTTAATTTTTCTGAGAAATTTTCTGACAAAATCTCAATTGCTCCGCGTTTTGGGATGGAGGATGAACTCAGCCTAGAATTTGTATTGGATAAAACTTCAATTGAACTATTCTATGATAATGGAGAAACCGTAATGACAGAGATCTTTTTTCCGCTCAAACCATTTGAAACTTTATCGCTACAGACTAATGATCTTACTCAAACAGTTTTTGTAGGTGAGTTAGTTGAATTGGATCCAAAAAAGATACAATAGAGCGTATTTGTAAAAGTCAAATAAAGACCTAATGAAGATTTCATTTTTTAAAGTAAAACTTGGCAAGCGTTTTCCTCTAGAGATAAGTAGAGGGGTGAGGTACGACTCCGAAAATATTTTTTTAAAATTGGAGAAAGAGGGGATTACTGCTTGGGGAGAAGCAGCCCCAGGGAGTACTGAGGGTGCCAGTTCAGCAGCAGCAGTCCAACAGATTCTCGAATCATTTATTTCAAAAGGAATAGAAGGAGAATCCATACAATCTTTGTACGACCAAGCACGAGCTGACAAAATTCCTCCATGTGCCTATGTTGCATTAGACACGGCTCTTTGGGATTGGACGGCTAAAAAGGCAGGGTTACCACTTTACCAATTATTAGGGTTTTCAAAACCACACACCCCAACATCAGTTACCATAGGCATCAATTCACCAGAGGTGGTAAAAGAACGAGTTCCCTTATTACTTGACGGCACAACTGTAAAATCATTAAAGATAAAACTGGGATCGCCGAAAGGACTGGAGGCAGATAAGACTATGTTTGATCAAGTTTTAGAGAGTACAAAAGTGTATGATGTAAAATTGAGGGTAGACGCTAATGGTGGCTGGGATGTTTCAGAGGCACAGCACATGATGCAGTGGTTAGCAGACAGAAAAGTAGACTATATAGAACAGCCTTTAAAGGAGGGAGAGGAAAAAGATCTAAAATATTTGTTCAAAGACAGACCACTTCCTATTTACGTTGACGAGTCCTGTCGCTTTGCTGAAAACATACCTCGCTTTGCCGCTCATGTAGATGGGGTAAATATGAAATTGATGAAATGTGGAGGAATTACAGGAGCCTTAAGAATTATTGCAACAGCTCGAGCTCATGGATTGAAAACCATGATTGGGTGTATGAGCGAATCCTCTATAGCAATAGCTGCAGCCGCAGCTGTTTCAGGAGGGATTGACCATATAGATTTGGATTCTCATTACAATCTTGCTCCTGACCCAAGCTATGGGGCACCTATGGTTGATGGAGTAACTCTACCCCCAGAAAAGCCTGGTCACGGTGCTGAATTAAATAAAGAATTTTATGCTTAAACGAACCCATAAAATAGCGGTTTATATGGAAGGTCATATAGACAGTGATTACGGAAAAATGGGAACAGGGGTGGTGCGTTACCTTCCAAATCCAATTGTTGGAGTTATTGATAAAAAACTTGCAGGGAATCAGATTCAAGATTATATGGTAACTGATAAAAAGGCACCAATTTTAGCCTATTTGTCTGAAGCTATAAAACTTGGAGCAGAGGTATTAATTCTTGGAATTGCTCCCTCTGGAGGGCGTATTCCAGAAAGTTGGAATCAGGTAATTGAAGAAGCCTTAAATGCAGGTTTAAGCATTGTTAACGGTTTACATGATTTGTTGAACCCTGTTTGGGAAACCAAAATTCCATTTCCAGAAAACCAATGGATTTGGGATGTTCGCGTACCCCAGTTTACACCCAATATTGCAACAGCTCAATCCGCTAAACTCAACAACAAGCGAATTCTTTTTGTGGGAACAGATATGGCTGTAGGGAAAATGACCGCAGGTTTAGAATTGTATTCTCATTATCTAAAGCAAAAAGCCAATATTGGCTTTGTTGCAACAGGTCAAATTGGAATTACTGTTACCGGTAAGGGGATACCCCTTGATGCCTTTAAAGTTGACCATGCTTGCGGTGCGGTTGAACAGGCGGTGCTGGAACAAAAAGATAAAGAAATCATACTTGTAGAAGGACAAGGATCCTTATTACATCCAGGGAGTACAGCAACCCTCCCATTAATGAGGGGGAGCTGCCCCACCCATCTGATTTTATGTCTACGTGCGGATAAACAGAGCCTGAGAAGCCCCGAAAATATTCAAATTCCAGATTTAAGGAAGTTCATTCAATTAAATGAATCCCTTTGTAGTGTCATCGGTACATATCCTCATGCAAAAGTTGTTGGGATAGCAGCAAATACAAGCACATTTTCAGCCGTAGAAGCTCAAAATTACACAACTGATTTAGAAAAACAACTGGAACTTCCAGTTACCGATCCTGTTCGTTTTGGCATGGCAAAGATTGCTAAAGCGATTGACTTGTCTTAGTACATTTTTTTTCGATCGATTTCATTAAGAAGAGGAAGTCCACCTTCTACCCTTTTAAAACAATCCAACATTTGAAGAACGCTTTCTCTGGGATAGGTTAAGCTCGCAACATGTGGTGTAATTTGTACAGAGGGATGCGTCCATAGGGGACTGCTTTTCGGAAGCGGTTCTTGTTCAAAGACATCTAAAAAAGCACCGCATAAAATGCCTTCGTCCAGGGCTTTTATAATGTCTTTTTCCACCTGCACAGATCCGCGTGAAACATTAATTAAATATGTTGGCTCAGTAAGTTTTTGAAAGAGACTGAAGTTTAATAATCCATCTGTTTTAGGGGTATAGGGAACTAAACAAATTAAAACATTTATTTGACTCAAAAAATCGTCTATTTGATCTCCAGCATAGGAAGGAAAAGGAGTGTCTTTGGGCGAGTTGCTATACCCTACAACACTAAACCCCAAATGATGTAATTTCATGGCAGCATCCATTCCTAAAAACCCGGTACCGAAAACACCAATTTTTAATAGGCGTTCTTGAAAATCAAATTGTGCCCAATGTTTTTGATGTTTTGCTTTTTGAAAATCGTAAAATGATCTATGATGGTTTAGTACAGCCATTAAAATATAATTACTCATCGAAAAAGACATTTGACGGTCTACTACTCTGCAAATGGGAATCTGTTTGGGGATGGTATCATCCTCTAGGATATGGTCAACCCCTGCACCCATGGAGAAAATGAGCTTTAAGTTTTTAAATTTACTCAAGGCACCGCGCTTTTGTTTCCAAACCATGGCACAGCGCACCTCTTCAGCCTGATCTGTCTCAGAACCAATGACTAAATTGACCTCTGGGGCAAGTCGTTCTAACTCCTTTTTCCATTGTTCTGTAGGGACTTCAGGGGCGATAATTGCAAAATGCATATTAGTTTCTTTAAATAGGTAGAATTAAAGATAGTCAAATTGTCTATTTTTATGTCAAATAGAAACCGATGCAATTCAAAATCACTGTTCTTTTTTTATTTATTGGAATTTTTATGTGGTGTACGAAAGAGCCCTCTGAAGATCAATTAATAGCATCAAAGGATTTAAATGAGCAAATAGCGATTAAGATATTAAACAAAACCAATAGAATTCGCGCCTCCCAAGGCCTTGAAGAGCTTCTTCAAGACGATGAAATGGATGTGTTGGCCAGTTTACACAGTGGAAACATGATCACATACGATTTTTTTGATCATGTGGACCATGAAGGGAAATCACCTTCCGAACGAGCAGATGATTTAGATTTTGTCTGGAGTAGTATAGCAGAAAATATTGGCTATGTTCCCTGGTTTGAAAATGTCTCTGGTTGTGGCGATACCCGAAGTGCTGAAGCGATTGCTGAGTGTGTCGTTGAAGGATGGAGAAATTCTCCAGGGCATTACGTGAATATGATAGGAGATTACGATGAGTTGGGCGTAGGGGTTGCATTTTCCCAAGACAGCACTGCTTATTTTACTCAAGTATTCAGAATACGCTAGTTATTTACAATGGTAGTCTGCTGCTCGGGTAGCAATTTGGTTATTGGGCTTTACATTGACTTTGTAGCCAAGTGAATTTGCCCAACCCTTGGCAGCTGAAATCAACTTATAAGATTTAAAATTCTCGTCCCCATTGTAGTCCATGTCAATTTGGACTTTGACACTTACTTTTTGGGTTAGCCATTCTGCAGTATCAATACTCAGTTCTGCTTCTCTCCATAACCGTTTCCACATATCTCTTATAATATTGATATTGGATTTGCTTAAAATATAATGCACGCCCCTGCTACCGAGTCTGTATGCAATCACAGTCGTATACCGACTTTGTTTATTTAAATTTTGTGAGTCAGTTCCGATATGAATTTCAGCATATGGATAGTTCTTGATCACCTCTATGGTATGAGCAACAGGATCTACAGCTTGACCGTGAATGTCTTTGAAGAGCAACATAAGGACTAAATTAAAAAGAGTATTTTGCTTAAAAGAATAATAACTTAATATTTATGACGACGCTACTTTTTAATCTCTGCAATAGCCTAATCCTATTAGCCTGGGGAACTATAATTTTTTTTCCAAAGCAAAAACTATCTAATGTTTTGATAGACTATCCATGGGTTCCATTGGGATTAAGTGTTTTTTATCTCTATTTCATCGTTATTTCTGGAGGGCTTATGGAAGCAGACTTCAGCTCTTTGGAGGGGATTGTTAGTTTATTTCAAAAAGCAACTGCAGAATCTGCAGCAGCTGGCTGGTTACACTATTTGGCATTTGATTTTTGGGTTGGAGTGTGGATTGTTAAGCACAGTAGGAAGCTTGGAATTTCACATAAAATCATTGTATTCCCTATGTTGTTTACCTTTATGTTAGGACCAACAGGAATTTTGGTTTACAGTATAATTCTGCTCGGGCGAAAGGCATTTATTCCGGCCAGTGAAAGCTGATGTTTTGATTCAAATCTGGGTGCAATGATTGGGCAACAGGGCAGCTAAGTGCCGAGCGCTCTAAAATCAATTTAGTTTTGGGATCAAAGGATTTATTGAGGTGAATATCGACTTTTATTTCTGCTATTCTTCTCGGATCAGCAGCCATGATTTTTTTAACTTTAGCAGTCGTTCGTTTCAAATCCAATTCAAGTGATCGGGCTTTAATACCCATAACGGTTAACATACATGACGCCAAACTTGTAGCAACAGTATCTGTTGGTGAAAAAGTTTCTCCCTTGCCGTGGTTGTCAACAGGAGCATCTGTAATCAGTGTTGTAGACGAGGCCAAGTGAGTTCCTTCAGTTCGAAGGTCTCCTAAATAATTTACTGTGCTAGTCATGAGGGAAATAATTTTAGATAGATAAAGTTTGCAAATACAGCCCCCAAGCCTAAAACTAAGGGGTAAACAAGAAAAAGCCATAGGCTATCTTTAAAAGTGATTAATTCCCAATAGGACTTTGAATTTGCTAGTCCGTTGAGTAAATCATACCACGATTTTAATTGCAGTTTTACAGCGAGGAAATTGGCGATAATTGCCGTGATTAAAATAAAAAGACCGATAAAATAGATTCGAATCATGGTCAAAAATAAGCAAGTTTGACAAAATGTGTAAATTAATGCCAAACTCAGATAATATGTTAAAATGGATCTTTAAGATTTTATTTACGATAGGATTTATTTTGTGTAGTATCGTTGTTTTGATCATGTATAATAAGCTTTCGTTTATCGATTGGCCTTATGTTGTTGGAGCAATAGTTTTGTTGGTGGCAGCTATTTTGATTCCAGTAAAAAACCAAACAACTTAAAAAGTTAAAACAAGCATTATGAACAAATTAATTTTAGGAATACTACTGATGGGGCTCATTTTTGTTCCCCTTAACGCACAAAACAAGAAGGCGTTAAAAAAGGAGGTAATCGCTTCTGTAGAAACGCAAAAAGACGAATTAATCACGGTGAGTGATAAAATTTGGGCAGCTGCGGAAATTGCATTTCAAGAAAAGGTTTCTTCACAAACCTTAATCGATTATGCTAGAGCAAACGATTTTGATGTTCAGGTTGGGGTAGCTGAAACACCAACAGCTTTCGTGGCTACTTACGGATCAGGAAAACCGGTCATAGGAATTTTGGGTGAGTTTGACGCACTGCCAGGGATTTCACAGAAAACGGTACCCGAAAAAACACCATATAAAGAGGGTGCAGCCGGTCACGGTTGTGGGCACAATATGTACGGAACAGCGAGCCTTGGCGCTGCTGTTGCAATAAAAAATTTAATTGCTGAAGGCAAACTAAAAGGAACAGTAAAGTTTTTTGGAACCCCAGCAGAGGAGAAGTTTTTTGGAAAACTATGGATGGCAAGATCCGGTCTTTTTGATGATTTAGACGCTTGCTTGGATTGGCATCCAGCAGATACTACGGAGGCTGATGTTCAAAGTTCTTTGGCATTGGTCGACTTTAAAGTTGAATTTTTTGGTCAGGCGGCTCATGCCTCTGCTGATCCTTGGAACGGAAGAAGTGCTTCCGATGCTTTAGAATTGTATACTCATGGAATCAATTCATTTAGAGAACACGTAAAACCCACGGTTAGAATTCACTATCACATCCAAGATGGAGGTCAAGTGGTCAATGTGGTCCCTGATTACTCTAGGATTTGGGTAAGGGTAAGAGATACCAAGAGAGAGGGAATGAATGAAGTTTACGAACACGTTAAAAAAATGGCTGAAGGTGCAGCCATCATGGCAAATGTAGATTATGAAATTAATTTGATTTCTGGAATACACGAGATTTTACCAAACAGAGCTGGAGGGGCAGCAGTACAAGAAAATTTGGAAACTTTAGGCCCCTTGAGTTATACTTTCGAAGAATTAGATTTTGCTTATAAAATTCAAGAAGCAACATCCAAACCCAAATTGGGAATCAATGGTAAGATAACTCCATTAAAACCCACTGCCGAACATCCTATGGGAGGTTCAACAGATGTTGGTGATGTGAGTTTTTTAGTACCAGTTGTTCGTTTGGGAGTAACTGTTGCACCGGAAGGAACACCTTGGCATTCTTGGGCTGTTGTTGCCTGCGGAGGAATGTCAATTGGGCATAAAGGGATGGTTTATGCAGCAAAAGCTTTAAGCATGTCTATGGTTGATATGTTTACAGACTCTAAGCTATTGCAGGAGGTAAAAGATGAATTTAAAATGCGCAAAGGAGAGTATGAATACTTGCCTATGCTTCCGCCAGGGCCCCCACCAATTGGTGAAGAATAGAAAACAATACGGGGCTTAGCTAATCCAATTACGCCCTCGCATTTCTTGTTTTACACTTTTTGCTAAGTAAACGAGGGCGAGCATATTAGGGATGCACATAAGAGCAAAGGCTAAATCAATAATGCCGATAACCACTTCCACAGTTACTAGAGCTGATATAATAATGCTGCCCACATAGAAATAGTTGTAATAGATACCCCACTTTTTTTGAGTTAAGAATCCAAAGCACTTTACCCCATAATAGGAGTAGGTAAAAAGAGTTGAAATCCCAAAGACGAAAACCATAAGCAGTAATAACTGATCTCCAAAGCCAAAAAATAAAATTCGAAAGGCTTCCAAGGTCAATACAATTCCATTGAGGTCAGTAACTTTATAAGCACCGCTTATGATGACAATCAGACCTGTAATGGTACATACCAATACAGTATCAAGAAGAGGACCAAGCATGGCCACCAAGCCTTCATCTGTTCCTCTTGAACTTTGTGATTGCCCGTGATACATAGGCGCATTTCCAACGCCACTTTCATTGGAAAACACTGCTCTACGAACACCTAAAATAACCAGCCCCCAAAATCCACCAGTCACTGCCGTATCAAGATTAAAAGCTTCTGTAAAGATGAGCTCAAGAGTTGGAAACACTGCTTCACTATTCGAAACTAGGATAAATAACCCCATAAAAAAATAAAGCCCTACCATAACAGGAACTAAGTTTGAGGTGACTTTGACAATGGATTTAAGCCCTCCAAAAATGACAAATGAACTGGCTACTGATAAGACAAGCCCTATAAAAAACTTCCACTCAAGATCACCTAAGGCAATAATTGAATCTGGCTGAACAACATTCATAAAAGTTTGAGTAAGTTGATTGGCCGTAAAAGCGGGGAGTACCCCAAATAGCCCAGCGATTGAGAACCATATAGCTAAGGGTCTCCCCCATTTTTTTATTCCCAATTGCATGTAAAACATTGGCCCTCCTAAAGGCTCACCGTTTGCCTCTGCAGAACGTAATTGAACGGCCAAGGTGCAAGAGTAAAATTTAATTATCATTCCGATCAAAGCGGTAAGCCACATCCAAACTAAAACTCCTGGCCCTCCCATATGAATGGCAATTGCTACACCGGAAATATTACCTAAACCCACGGTTGCAGCAAGCACTGCAGACAGCGCTTGAAAACGAGAAATTCCTTGAGTTTTTTCATTTAAAAAAAGGAGTTTAAAAGCTGGGCGTAACTTTAAAAGAGGGATTCCTCGACTGTGAAACATTAGATAAAGGCCCCCTCCAACAACTACAAAAAGCATTACCCATTCTAAAGGACTTATTATTGCTTTTAATAAAGTTTCTATCGAGCTGATCGAATCACTCATAGAGTAAAGTAAAGATTATATTTTGTTTTCATTTAAAAAAAATTGAACTTTATAAAAAACCGATAAACATGCAATCACGAAGAGACTGGTTAAAAGCCTCAATGGGAATTGGAGGATTGATACTAGCGCCATCCACCCTTTTAACTGCTCAGGAAAAAGAAAACTTCCAACCGAGAAGTTTAGAACCTGTAATTCGATTGAGTTCAAATGAAAATCCTTACGGTCCTTCGAAGCGAGTGAGAGAACGGATAAAGAACTCTTTTGAACACGCATGTCGATATCCTTATGCATATTCAGACGATTTAGCAGAACAATTAGCGAAAAAGCACGGAGTGTCTCCTGAATCAATCATCGTTACAGGGGGTTCCACAGAGGGATTAAAAGTAACGGGGATTACTTTTGCAGCAAACGGGGGAGAAATCATTTCGGGACAGCCTACCTTTCTAGCGATGATGAATTATGCCAAACAGTGGGGAGCTACCTTAAAATGGGTACCTGTGGGAAAAGATAAAGGATACGATTTGGACGCCATCGAAAAACAAATTTCCTCAAAGACAAAATTGGTATTCCTATGCAATCCCAATAACCCAACAGGCACGTTAGTTTCAGCACAAAAGCTTGTTGATTTTTGCGAAGCTGCGAGTAAAAAGACGATAGTCTTTTCAGACGAGGCGTATTATGATTTTATAGAAGAGCCGAATTATCCCAGTATGGTTGATGCGGTAAAGCGTGGGGATAATGTGATTGTTTCCAAAACCTTTTCCAAGGTTTATGGAATGGCAGGCTTGAGAGTTGGTTACCTTATTGCTAAACCTGAAATCGCCCAACAAATTCGTCAGAATGTTGTTGCAATGAGTAATGTCCTCGCAGTCGAGGCAGCGAAGGAAGCACTTAAAGACGAGGCGTTTTATAATTTTTCTCTCAAAAAAAACAAAGAGGCAAAACAGCGGATATACAAACTTTTAGACCACCTCAAACTTGATTATGTTATTTCGCATACAAACTTTATCTTTTTTCACTCGAGGCGGGATATAAGAGCATTAGGGCCAGAAATGTTGGAGAAGGGAGTACGAATTGGAAGGCCTTTCCCTCCATTTTACGATTGGTGTAGGATTAGTACGGGAACCTCAGAGGAGGTTGATTTATTTATCAAGGGGATGCTTGAAATTTATCAAGCTTGAGCCTTAGTTTTCTTTAACTATAATGTAAGTTGCTTTAACTCCAGTTGCAAGGTTCCACCGATTGGCTCCAACTAATTTACCTTCATCGTCAAAAACACGCACTTCAGCTGTGTTAGGGCCTGATTCACCTTGATTAAGAGCTACGAAATCAATTTTATTGAAGCCTGGGACCAAGTCAATAGAGATCGTTTTAAATCGCTCTAATAAGAGTACCTGAGGCACCACTTCCTGGTCATTTAGCATGATTCGGATCAGATCACCATCAGGGGACTCATGATCACGAACCGCAATTTGAACAAACTTTCCATTATTTCGAAAGTCTCCCAAATATTGATCAACCTTAAATTGATTTGGGTTTTTTTCTTTTTCAGGACGTCGGTTTAGACGATTGAGGTATTGTTTTCCTGGATCTAGAAATTGTTCGCCTCTGCCAAAATTGATCGGGGGATTGTTAATATCATTTTTAGGATCTTTAAATTCCAATTTAGGATTGAAAAAATCTTCGGAAAGAAATTGTTTTTGTTTTTTGGGCGACAAAAGGCTAGGGGCATTGTTTTCAGGGGGAGCAAGGAGAAGCTTAGTTGTTTCTTTAGATTCACCAATAATTTGACCCGAGAGAGAATTTATCCCTAGAATTAGAATTAGAATCAGATGTACAATTAGCTTTCTCATTGAGAATCAGTAGTTACACAAGGCAAACCTAGGGGGAATTTGACTCATTTTAAAGCCTTTTAACAACTATTTAATGCCGAGAAAGTTTTTTATCTATCTTTAAATGAATTAAATAAATGAATCTTATGGAATTAGCAACACTGGATTGGCTAATTATATTCCTGTTTTTCGCAGTATCCTTGGGAATTGGAATTTACGTATCTAAGACCTCTGGGAAAAGTGCAAACGAATTTTTTCTATCGGGGAGAAGCATGCCTTGGTGGCTTTTAGGGCTTTCCATGGTAGCGACCACTTTTTCTACCGACACACCCAACTTGGTAACGGACATTGTAAGAACCAATGGAGTATCAGGAAATTGGGTTTGGTGGGCTTTTTTAATTACTGGTTTACTTACTGTTTTTGTATACGCTAAGCTTTGGAGAAAATCCAATGTAAATACGGACTTGGAGTTTTACGAGCTTCGATATGGGGGTAAACCGGCAAGTTTTCTCAGGAAATTTAGAGCCATATATCTAGGAATTATTTTTAATGTAATTACCATGTCAGCAGTAACTTTAGCAGCGATTAAAATTGGAGGGATTATGTTGGGTTTAGAGCCCTGGCAAACAGTAATTACTGCAGGCTTAGTCACGGTGACCTTTAGTGCAATTGGAGGATTCAAAGGGGTTGTTTACACTGATCTAATTTTATTTTTTGTTGCTATGGGTGGAGCAATAGGTGCGGCATATTACTTAGTAAATCTTCCAGAAGTTGGTGGAATTGAATCCTTGCTAGCTCATGAAAATGTAGTGGGTAAAATTTCTATTTTACCTGATTTTGGCAATCGTGAAGCACTTATCACTCTACTTATTATACCGCTAGCAGTACAATGGTGGAGTTCATGGTATCCTGGGGCAGAGCCAGGAGGAGGAGGCTATATAGCCCAGCGGATGTTGGCGGCTAAAGATGAAAATCACGCCATAGGAGCTACTTTCTTTTTTAATATCATGCATTATGCATTAAGACCTTGGCCATGGATTCTGGTCGCTTTGGCATCATTGGTTGTTTTTCCAGACCTCAATAGCATACAGACCGCTTTTCCAAACATTACAGCAGATAAACTCGGACATGATTTGGCTTATCCTGCAATGCTTACAAAACTTCCCACTGGCCTTTTAGGCTTAGTATTGGCTTCTTTAATATCGGCCTATATGAGTACCATATCAACACAGTTAAATTGGGGATCATCTTATGTAGTTTATGATTTTTACAAAAGGCAAATAAATCCTGATGCTTCACAAAAAAGATTGGTAGCAGTGGGAAGAATATCAACTGTAATTTTGATGGTATTGAGTACTTTACTTGCACTATTACTTCAAAATGCAATGCAACTTTTTAACCTCCTATTGGTTTTCGGCGCGGGAACTGGGTTGATTTTTATTTTAAGATGGTTTTGGTGGAGAATTAATGCTTGGAGTGAGATTGTAGCGATGGTTGCCTCTGGGGTTATTTCTTTAGTATTAGCAATTCCCGCTTTTGGAGTAAAAGAAGCCTTATTTGGCGTAGAAGGAGTTTTTCCGGCTTGGGCTGAGTTCCCTTTTGTTGTTTTTGTGACTACCTCGCTTTGGCTGTTAACGACTTATCTCACACCCGCTGAAAGCAAAGAAGTATTGCGTTCATTTTACACTAAAATTCAACCAGGAGGACCTGGATGGAAAAAAGTTATTGACTCAGCGGATAAAGATGGGGTAAATATTAAAGAGGCAGAGCAAGGCTGGACTGTTCCATCAGGAATAGTTGCCATGCTATTAGGCTGCTTGATGATATACAGTATTATGTTTGCTACGGGCTACTTTATCTATGGAGATTATAAATTGGCATTACCGCTGTCAGTATTGGCACTAGTTTCAACTTTTTTCTTGATCAAAACGTGGAAAAAAATCAGGGTAAAGATTTTATAGCGCTTCTAACCTAAAATAATGCCGGCTATGGTAGCGGACATGAGAGAAACTAAGGTACCTGCGACCATGGCTTTAAAGCCTAGTTCGGTTAATGTTTTTCGAATTTTAGGAGCGATTATTCCTATGCCACCTACTTGTATTCCTATAGAGGCAAAATTTGCAAAACCACAAAGCATATAGGTTGCCATAATTACAGATTTTTGATAACTGAGGTGTATTGCATTTACACCATTTTTTAGACTGACCAATTGAGTATATCCAACAAACTCACTTGCTACCAGTTTGACCCCAATGAGCTGTCCCATCAAGGCCATATCCTCCTTGGCTACCCCGATAACCCACATCAGTGGAGCAAACAAATAGCCTAGAATAAACTCAATGGAGAAATTTTCGTAAATGGTATGTTCTGCAATCCATGCGTTTAGTCCAATAAATTCACCAAAACTTGACAAAATACCACTCAGCATAGCAATAAGGGCAATAAAGACTAAAAGCATAGCACCTACATTTACAGCCATTTTGACTCCCTCACCAGTTCCAATAGAAATGGCAGACAAAAAGTTTGATCCAATTTTATCACGTGAAACATATACATCAGTCTGAATTTCTTCAGTCTGAGGGTAGATAATTTTTGCGATAGCAACAGCTCCGGGTGCTGCCATCACAGAAGCGGCAAGAAGACTCTTGGCAAACTCCAAACGCTGTAAGGGATCATTACCTCCTAAAAAGCCGATATAGGCCCCTAATACACTTCCAGCAACTGTTGCCATACCCCCAACCATAACCAAAAAGAGTTCTGATCGATTCATTTTTTCCAAATAACCTTTGATCATCAAAGGGGCCTCTGTTTGGCCTAAAAAAATATTTCCAGCCACAGAAAGACTCTCACTTCCAGAGATTTTAAGAAGCCTTGTAAGTACCCAGGCCAAAAAACCTACAACCTTTTGAATGATTCCAAAATAATATAGAATTGAACTTAAAGCAGAAAAGAAAATAATTACAGGTAAGGCTTGAAAGACAAAGATAAAGCCGTACCTATCAACATCTCCAAATTCACCCAACAGCATTTTTGCACCTTCCCCGGTATACTCTAGCACACTAATAAAGAAACCTCCTAATCCCTCAAACAACCCTTTGACCCAACTGATTTTTAATACACCTATGGCAATAATTATTTGAGTGAGCAGACCCAATCCAACGGTTTTCCACGCAATTTGCTTTCTGTCATTGCTAGAGAGGTAAGCAATTAAAAGCAGCACCAACATGCCCATCATACCCCTGAAGAGTGATGTAACGGTAAATCCGGAACTTGGGATTAAATCCATACCAATGTAGTCCGTGTAAAGATAGTAAAACACAAACCTTTGAAAACAAGATGGTGGTTTTCAAAACAATTTTAATACAGTTGAAATGCCCATTGATGTGTTCCTCAACCAATACAGGGGAATTTGTAGCTCTTTAATAAATTAACCAAATAAAGAAGTGAACTAAAATTTTGACTCAATAATTTTCTCAATTACCTCTTGAGCGGTCATAAGCTTGATTTTGTGCACACTGTCTTTGTACTGACCTGATTCAATTAAATTGTTGATGAACTCAAGGAGTTCTTTGGCTGAAAGCTGTTTTGAATTCATTGTCGTTGCATTGGAACTTCTAATAACAATATACGGGAATCTTTTTTTGCAGAAATTGAAAATGATTGAGTATCCCATATTCCAAGAGCGTCTCTTTTGCTCAAATCTTGGCCGGCAATATTTCCTTCTCCATCGATCACAAAAGCATAAACTCCATTTCCATTTTTGTGGACGCTGTATTCAACCTTAGTTTCCTTATCAAATTCACCTAAGTGAAACCATGCATCTTGATGTATCCACATTGCAGGACCGTCAGGATTGGGAGTTACTATAGGATAGAATGCATTGGGTGTTTTTAGTTCTTTAATGCTTTTCTGATCGTAGCGAGGACTTACATTTTGCGTGTGAGGAAAAACCCAAAGCTGTAACAAATTGACTGACTGATCTTTGTTTTTATTGTATTCACTGTGATAGACCCCTGTACCTGCACTCATTACCTGAATTTCATCCGCCTCAATGACACCAACATTATCCATACTGTCTTTGTGCTCTAATGCACCTTCTAATGGAATGGTAATGATTTCCATATTATCGTGTGGATGCGAACCAAAGCCCATTCCTGGGGCAATAATATCATCATTTAAAACTCTTAACACTCCAAATTGAACCCGATCTGGATTGAAATAATTGGCAAAGCTAAAGGAATGTTTGGCGTGAAGCCATCCGTGATTGGCCTCGCCACGGCTTGAGGAACTGTGGTAGATCTTTTTCATATGATTCTAACAACACAACTGTTGTAGGTACAAATGTAGTATTAATTTTCTGATTTTTTTTCTTTTTTGTCCTGATTCAGTTTGGCTACAACGTCGATTAGTTTCTTTTTGGCATTAAAGTAGGAGATTAAAGTCTTAATTTTTTCTTCATTTTCTTTTTGCTCTTTGTGCTTTTGTTTCTCCTCGTTTACGGTATTTTTAATTTCCATATAGGTAGTTACAGCAAAGCCAATAATAATGGCAATACATACAACATAAGCAATAATTTCTTCAGGTTCTGAGAGATACATAATCCTTATCTTAGCACAAATTTAAAAAATGCTGGAGAAGAATATTTATCCCCTGACTGCAATTTTGAAGCCATTTCTTCTAATTTGTTTGATGACTTTCCCCAGCCTTTTTTTTGGACAAGGTTTATCCCAGACTTCAACCATTACCCTTGATGAGGTAGCCTTACAAGCTACAAAACTAAAAAGCTCTCGATTTTTAATACCGGCTTCTGTAAGCTCTATTGATTTAATTCCCCTTCAAGGATTTCAACAGCAATTATCACTCCAAGAATATTTAAGAGCTGTGCCCGGACTATTTTCTTTAAATGCAAACAATTACGCACAGGATTTAAGGCTTTCAATAAGAGGTTTCGGATCAAGAGCAGCTTTTGGAATAAGAGGAGTAAAAATTATAGTAGACGGTATCCCTGAAACTACACCGGATGGACAAGGCCAAGTGGATAATCTTCCTTTGGCACTACTCAGTCGCCTAGAAGTACTTCGAGGACCTTCTGCAAGTTTATATGGAAATGCAGCAGGAGGGGTTTTGTATTTAAATACTATGGACAGTTTGGACGGAGCATCTACTAGATTTAGAAGCACGTTTGGATCTTATGGATATCAAAATTATCAATTGACTACCCAACTAAAAGGGCTAAAAACCACAGCACTTTTCCACTTAAATCACACCAATACTAAAGGTTTTAGAGCTTTTAGTGGCTTAAAACAAAATGTATTTAATGCTAAAATTAAGCATTCATTTAGTTCTCGTTCAAAAATTAATTTTCAGCTGAATTACACAAACAGTCCAAAAGCTGAAGATGCAGGAGGTTTAAAGCTTGAAGAAACTGAAGCCGACTTTCGCCAAGCACGCCAACGGAATTTAGATTATAACACTTTTGAAATAATCGATCAATTTAAAATTGGAATGCGCTGGGAGCAACAATGGGGGAGCCAATGGAACCTTGACAGCTATGCTTTTTATAGTTTTAGAGATTTTTATGGAAAACTTCCGTTTGAAAATGGGGGAATCATTGATTTGTTTAGAAATTATTACGGCTTAGGATCTCGTCTGAGCCATGAAGAAACCCAATCTAAATTGACCCATAGATGGCAGTTGGGTTTTGAAACTAACGGCCAACGCGATCAGAGAGATCGTTTTAGAAACCTTCAAGGATTGCAAGGGGATAATGTGTTTTCTCAATTAGAACGTTTTGGGAATGTAGGGATATCCTTGTTGGATGACCTTCAATGGGATAAGCTCTTAATCAGATCAGGGTTGCGATTTGATTATCAAACCCTTGGAGCAGATAATGAAGCAGAAATCCAGGAGTATACAGTCCTAAACCCAAGTATTGGAATGAGTTATGCCATCTCAAGAGCTCATCGTCTTTTTGTCAATTTTTCAACCAGTTTTGAAACGCCCACACTTTCTGAACTTTCAGCTAATCCCTCTGGAGGTGAAGGCTTAAATTTGGATTTAGATCCCTCTAAAGCAATTAATTACGAATTAGGATGGAAAACTCGAGGAACCTCTGGGTACTTTGAAGCCACAACCTTCTATATCAAGAGTTCAAATGAGATATTACCTTATGAATTGGAAGCTTTCCCCGGAAGGTCCTTTTACCAAAATGCTGGTGCAACAAGGCGTTATGGCTTAGAACTTGCTGCCTCGTATCAGTGGAGTAGGTGGGGGATACAAGCCAGTTTAACCCAAGCCCAATATCAATTTGATGAACAAAAAGCGGAGGACAATCTCGATGGCAACAACCTTCCTGGAATACCCAATAGCCAACTCTTCTTTCAGCTTAAATACTCCACAAATAGAGATTGGAATTGGATACTCTCAGGAGAACATATTGGTGAGTTTTATGCAAACAATTCAAACAGTGTAGCTATACAATCCTTTCAAAAGGTTCGTTTTCAGGCTCAAAAATCAATCCAAGTACCCTGGGGAGAAATTGACTTTTTGGGTGGGATAAATAACTTACTCAATACTACTTATTACGATAATATTCGCCTGAATGCTTTTGGAGCAAGGTTTTATGAACCCGCTCCTGGTAGAAATTTTTATCTGGGATTTCAAATATCACTAAATTAACCTTGGGTTTAAATAGAAAACTCTTGTTACTTTTATTCTTATGGGAAAATATTTATTCTTTTTACTACTTTCTTTTTCCTTTTGTAACGCTCAAGCGCTTCTAGAGCTTCGTATTAAAAGACAGTTGCGTAAAATCCCTGCCTTTGAAGAAGCTTTTGTAGGTTTAAGTGTATCGGAACTCGAGATCTCTAAACCCATTGTTTCTATCAATGAGGCCAAATACATGACTCCAGCCTCCAACACCAAACTCCTAACCTATCTGGGCGCCATTCAAAACTTTGACTCCCTACCCAGCTTGTATTATTCTGTCAAAAACGACTCAGTG
>Ga0233396_1000133_pt1 | contig 35491 bp, 23 predicted proteins | sample 32DmetaG_FD_183169 | JGI IMG/M metagenome (GOLD analysis project Ga0233396, IMG submission 183169) | Seawater microbial communities from Monterey Bay, California, United States - 32D | ecosystem: Environmental > Aquatic > Marine > Coastal | place: USA: California | collected 2016-10-19 | reverse complement strand
GTTTATGAGAGGATTTTTAGTAATGAGTGTTATTTATTTATGTCAACTGACGGCAAACGGACAGACGGGCGGTATTTCAATTGTTAAAGACAGTAGGATTGATACTTTGGTGCAAAATCAAAGCAATATAATCCCTCCGAGTGTGAAACCAAAAATAAATGGATATCGGATTCAATTGTATTTTGACGCGGATAAGGGGAAAATTAACAGCGCTCGCGCTCGCTTTATTCAACAATTTCCTAAAGTAGACACCTACGTGTTTTACAGCGCCCCCAACTTCTTCTTGAAAGTTGGTGATTTTAGAACGCGTCTGGAAGCCGAAAAAATCAAAGCTGCAATCGAAATGAAATTCCCAACTAGTTTTGTGATAAAAGAAAAAATTAATCTCCCAAGATTAGACAATAAATAAACACTACAGTTTTAATGCAGCGCAAGGAAATGAGTCAGACTTTTGGTAAAGAATATAAACTTTGTAATAAATCCATTATTGATGAAATTTTCGATTCGGGAGCGATGATAAAGTCATACCCTCTATTGATTAAATACAAGCTTGTTGTGTTGAAAAATGATACACCGTTTCAAATCGTCATATCTGCACCAAAACGAACATTCAAAAATGCCTTTCGAAGAAATCGAATAAAACGTATTTGTACAGAAGCGATACGAAAAAACAAACAGCCACTTGAGTGCTTTCTAAAAGAACACAACAAGCAATTGGGGTTGTTCTTAATTTACAGCGCATATGAGGAATTGAGCGATCAATTACTCGAACAAAAAACAGAAAAATTATTTAATAAATTAATCGCAAATTTAAATGACACCATTCAAAGTTAACCGCACTCTTTTCAGAGTTATTTTTCTTTTACTCCTTTCTCTATCTAATCGGTCATATGCTCAATCCAATGGTTTTGAAGTAATTCGAAGCCTTGAATTGATGGACCAGATTTATGAGTATTTGGAAAAATACTATGTGGACGACCTCGATGCTGGGAATTTATCGAAGTCAGCAATTGATGCAATGCTCGAAGAGCTTGATCCATACACAGTATACTACCATGAGACAGATATTGAGGACTATCAGTTAATGACAACTGGACAATACGGTGGAATTGGTGCGCTCATTCGAAAGATGAATGATTATACATACATCGCAGAACCATATGAAAACAATCCAGCCCATAAGTCCGGTCTAATCGCAGGAGATAAAATTCTTGAAATTGATGGAAATGAAATGAAAGGCAAAACCTCTGAAGAGGTATCAACAGCCTTAAAAGGCCCTAAAGGAACAAATGTAGAGATCACAGTAGAACGAAATAACAAAGAAAAAATAACACTATCATTCAACAGAGATGAGATCAAAATTCCAGACGTTCCCTATGCTGGAATGATTGATACGGATATCGGGTACATCAAATTAAATAGCTTCACTAAAACTGCATCTCAAGAAGTAATAAAGGCCTTTCTATCACTTCAATCCGAGGGAATGGAAAAGCTTGTGCTTGACCTGCGCGGAAATGGAGGAGGTCTTTTAATCGAAGCAGTACGCATTGTGAATATGTTTATCCCGAACAATCAAATTGTCGTGACCACAAAAGGACGGGTTCAGGAGGAGAATAGGACATACAAAACAATGTCTGAACCCATCAGCTTAGACATTCCACTGGTCGTTTTGGTGGATGGTGGTTCTGCCTCTGCGAGTGAAATTGTCTCAGGAAGTCTGCAAGATCTAGACCGCGCAGTTATCGTAGGGACGCAATCTTTCGGAAAGGGGCTCGTTCAAAGAACATACGATCTGGACTACGGGTCAAAAGTCAAATTGACTATCGCCAAATATTACACCCCCTCTGGTAGATGCGTTCAACGCCTTGAATATTACGATAAAATCGATGGTGACGCAATCGAAGAAGTTCCAGATTCATTGATTCAAATTTTCAAAACAGAAAACGGCCGTGATGTCATTGATGGCAGAGGAGTTGAACCAGATCAAAAAGTGGATATCAAAAAACTCAGCCGACTAACTGCTACTCTATTTCGTGAGAACCTCATTTTTGATTATGCAACAAACTACTATTTCGAGCATCAAAATGACACACCTGATGTGAAATTAACCCTCTCAGACGCGAGCTATTCCGAATTCAAAGAGTTTGTTCTTTCGCATGATTTCACCTATTCAACAGCCTCAGAAAAAATGCTGGAAAAAATGAAAGAAACAGCTGAAGACGAAGAATTCTACGAAGACCTAAAAGAGGAGTATGAAGCCCTGCTTAAAAAAGTAGTTCCTTCAAAAGAAAGAGATCTTGAAAAATTCAAAACAGAAATTTTAGACCTTTTAGAAAACGAAATTGTCTCGCGTTTTTATTTTCAAAAAGGCCGCGCACAGCATGCATTTAAAAATGATAAATACGTTAAGTCAGCTCTTGAGATTTTAACGAATCAAAGCAAGTACAATACTATCTTGAAAAAATAATCGTTAGAATAAAAAAAACACGGACTACTAAATATGTTGAACCGCTTTTTCGGCGCATACACGCACACAAATCTTCATGTATTTGGCCTCGCTGTATTGGCATTTGGCCTTCCCTTGAACAAAGTTGTTATGTCAGTATCAATGATGTTTCTTGTGCTCAATGTTCTTCTTGAAGCCGATTTCAATAACTATTGGAAACACATAAAATCAAATCGACTCTACCAGCTCATCCTGTTGTTTTTTGTTTTTCACGCCGTCAGTATGATGTGGTCTTTCGATTGGTCTTATGGACTTCATGATTTGCGCGTAAAGCTCCCCATTTTGGTAATACCAACAATCCTAACGGCCAAGCCCATCAGAAAAGACACACATTTAACATTGATTTTATGGGTTTTTCTTTCAGCAGTAACAATTACATCCCTTATCAATTTTAGTGCATACAACCAGTGGTTTGGAAGTTGGTTTTTTAACGATATCCGCGGCATGTCCCTTTTCAGTTCTCATGTCCGCTATGCCTTACTAATCGCAATGGCTATTTCAATACTCCTTCATTTTTTCTTCAAGAGGAAAGTTACAGTCTTTGTTTTGTTGCCTTTATTTTTATGGTTCAATTTTTACACCTACTACAGTCAAATTCTGTCTGGAGTAATTGCTGTCTTTGGAGTCTACTTGGCTTGCCTAGTTGTTTGGGCATGGAAGTATCAAAAGAGTATTACCCTTATTGGTTTGGTATCTATCGGTTTGGCAACAGTAGCAGGAGTTGTTTGGTTACTTAAGCCAATCACATACAACCCTGACGACTATATGAACCTTCCCAAAAAAACCGCGGAAAACAACTATTATTATCACTTACCTTCAATCGTCTCACCTGAAACAGGAAAACCAATTGATATTTTTGTGCAAGAAGACGAGCTAATGCGTGAATGGGAACGTGTTTCAGACATTCCATATTCTGGAAGAGATGTAAAAGGACAATACATTCGTAGAACAATTATTCGCTATATGGCGTCAATGGACCTGACCAAAGACGCTGAAGGGTTTAAACAATTATCCCGAGACGACATTGAAGCAATAGAGAAAGGTTATGCAAGTATGTACCATCGCGGAATCATTGCGCGTATCTATGGATTGAAATTTCAGGTCAACAATGTGAAGAATCCCAATGGGCACTCATTCCTTCAGCGCCTAGAGTATTGGAGAACAGGGCTTCAGTTGGCAAAGAAAAATTGGCTTTTTGGTGTAGGAAATGGAGATGTTCAATTGGCATTTCACAAACAATACGAACTCAATAATTCAAAGCTTGAATACGAAAATAAAGACCGAGCGCACAATATGTATTTGACCATATTACTAAGCCTTGGTATCGTAGGCTTTGCTCTGATGATTTGGAGCCACTTCAAATTTATACATGAAAACTTCATTAACAATAGACTCTTGCCCATCTTGTTCATGGTTATACTACTTCTGTCATACTTGATAGAAGACACCCTAGAAACTCAAACAGGAGCAACGTTCTTTGCCCTTTTCTTTGGACTTTTCTCGACTCCTACTCAAACCCAAAAAAACATCCAATAAATCATTACGTTGGCTCCGAAATGCAAAGCCCAATCGCTTGAATCATCGATAACCTTGTGGTATCCGCCTAAAAAAAACAGTCATCCAAACTGTTCTTGACAGATTACTTATTGTAATACGGAAAGCAAAAGTGTACATTTGCAGAAAGCTTGTATGTACTAATCATAACACCGAAGCCATGGGATTCGAATTAACCAAGGAATATCTCGATGAAGTTTTCGACGCAATCGACCGCAAGGATATTGTGTGGTTTGAGCAGCACCTATTTGATCTACATGATGCTGATATTGCAGATTTGATTGATGAATTGGATGAACAACAAGCCGCATATATCTACGCACTTCTCGACGATGAACAACAAGCCGATGTACTCACTGAACTAGATGAAGATACAAGAGAAAATCTCATAAGTAATTTTTCGTCTAAAGAAATTGCTGAACAAGTAGAAAACCTAGATTCTGATGATGCTGCTGATATCATTGGTGAGCTCCCACAAAAACAAATCGAAGAAGTAATCGCCCACATCTCTGACGATTTGGCTGCTGAAGAAATCGTAGACCTATTGAACTACGATGAGGACACTGCTGGTGGATTGATGCAAAAAGAGTTTATCCAAGCAAAGCTAGATTGGCCAGTTAACCGCTGTATAGTTGAATTAAGGCGCCAAGCTGAAGAGGTAGAAAAAGTATATACAATTTATGTCATTGACGACATGAACAAGCTCGTTGGCTTTCTCTCTCTAAAACGTCTGCTGTTTGCAAGCCCAACAACAAAAATTAGCGACCTGTATCAAGATAAAAATATTATTTCAGTAAAAACCAGCGATGATGATGAGTTTGTCGCTCGAATAATGGAAAAATATGATTTAGTATCAGTTCCTGTCATTGATTTACAAGGAAAGTTAGTGGGGAGAATTACCATTGATGACGTTGTTGATGTTATCATTGAAGAAGCGGAAAAGGATTTACAATTGGCTTCAGGTATCTCTGAAAAAATAGAATCAAGCTCGAGTGTTTGGCGAATTTCAAGAGCGCGAATGCCTTGGCTACTAATCGGACTGCTTGGTGGAATTCTAGGAGCTCAAGTCATCTCTGGTTTTGAAGGTGGAATCAGTAAAATCCCAGCACTGGCATTCTTCATTCCTTTAATTACGGCGATGGGAGGAAATGTTGGCGTTCAGTCCTCAGCAATCGTTGTTCAGTCTTTAGCAAGGGGGAACGATCAATTTGGATCAATTCTAAAAAAAATAGGAAAAGAATCACTGGTCGCTTTGATCAACGGACTGCTTCTTTCTGCAATTGTTTTTGGATTCGCATACGTTTTTGACAGTAAGACGCTTGGTCTAGTTGTGAGCACCTCTCTGTTTACCGTCATTTTATTTGCGGCGGTATTTGGCACATTGATTCCATTACTTCTTGACCGATACAAAATTGATCCGGCATTGGCGACCGGTCCGTTTATTACTACTTTGAATGACGTTCTTGGCTTGTTCATCTACCTAACCATTGGGATTTTAATGTACGGTATCTAATGAAAGTTCTTTTTTTAGACATCGTACATCCAATAATTAAGGAACGTCTTACCGCAGCGGGTTATGCCTGTATTGATGCCACAATGGCATCGAAAGAAGAATGTCAAGAACTTCTAACAGACGCACATGGGATTGTAATTCGATCACGTTTCAAAATGGAAAAAACATTTTTGAAACATGCAAAGCAACTTATTTTTATTGCACGTTCGGGTGCCGGAATGGAAAATATTGACCTCACTTATTGTAAGCAGCAAAATATTGCGCTGTATAATGCTCCTGAGGGAAACAGAAATGCTGTTGGAGAGCACGCCCTAGGTATGTTATTGGCCTTATTCAATAAATTACACCTTTGCAGTAACGATGTGAAAAACGGGAAATGGGAGCGTGAAAAAAATCGAGGTGCCGAGTTGGATGGCAAAACGGTAGGAATCATTGGATTCGGAAACAACGGTAGCGCCTTTGCCAAAAAATTAAGAGGATTTGATGTAACGGTTTTAGCCTACGACAAATACAAAACAGGATTCGCCACAGAATGGGTCAAAGAAGTGCAACTTGAATCTTTATTTGATCAGTGTGATGTAATAAGTTTTCATATTCCACAGAATACAGAAACAGTATACTTTGCCGATGAAACCTTCTTTTCAAAATTCAGAAAACCTATATATCTGATCAACCTAGCACGCGGAAAAGTAGTAAACACTGCTGCATTAGTAAATGCATTAAAATCAGAAAGCGTTTTAGGTGCTTGTCTCGACGTTCTTGAATACGAAAAGGCAAGTTTTGAATCCATTTTTTCGCAAAAAAATGACCCCTGCTTTGATTACCTATTGAACGCTGAAAATGTAATCCTATCGCCTCATGTTGGCGGTTGGACGACTGAAAGCTACTTCAAATTGAGTAATGTTTTGGCCGATAAAATTCTTAAAAACGCTTAAAACACGCGAAGTAAATTTCCGAAATACAATTCTTTACCTGAGGTAGTTTTCATCCAAAGTTCCTTTACTTCAAAATTTCGGTCTGGAAAATAGAGCTGCGCCAACTCTTCAATTCTTTCAATCTGAATTTTTGGAGAATATGTATTTAAAATTAAAAACCCTTTTTGGGTCAGCAATTTTTTTGCCGTCCGCATCAGTTCGTCCAGTTTATCCTCTAGTTTCCACTTTTCTTTTTTTGCTCCAATTCCCCAAGCAGGTGGATCCATAACGATCCCGTCAAATTTATTTCCGCGTTTTACCTCTCGAGATGCGAACTTCAATGCGTCTTCATGTACCCATTTTATATTGTCCAAATCGGAAGCTATCATGTTTGTCTTTGCCCAAGAAATCAGTTGTTTTACGGAGTCGACATGCAAGGTTTCTGCTCCTGTGCTGCGCGCCGCAATAGACGCAGCCCCCGTGTAGGCAAATAAGTTCAACAACTTTCCTTCGTCATTGAGTTTTTCTTGAATGAATTGCCAATTGATTGCTTGTTCAGGAAACAGCCCAACATGTTTGAACTTTGTCAACTGTAGTTCAAATGAATGCCTCTTATAGTGAATACTCCAATTTGAAGGAGCGTTCTTTTTAAGTGATTGCCAACTACCTGATTGAGCACCTTTTGAGACGAACTCCCAATGCGCCATCTTCCTCCAAGCATCAAACGGTTTTTCAGATTTAAAGTAGGCTTGTACTTCAGGACGAATTGTAATCACAGTTCCCCAACGTTCAAGTTTCTTTCCTCCGCCAGCATCTATTAGCTCGTAATCTGACCAGCTTGAAGTATATAGTTTACGCATGTCGAGTTGAAATCTAGCACTAATTGTTGCTGCTCAACAACTATCTTCGTGGTGTTTTGCGTCGGCCTCCAATCATTTGAGCCATTCGCATTTGATTTTTAGATGGCGTAGCACGAAGCTGTCCTTGCATTTGATTTATTTGCTCCTTCATCATTCCAGATGCGTCCAGCTTTTTTGCCTCAGCGAGTAGAGTTGTTGCCTCTTTCTTTCGCCCGGTTTGTGCACAAATACCTGCTAAATGCATGCGCGCCACAGCATTGTCTTGCGCTGTCCGTAAGCCCATATCTATTGCCTTTCTTAGTAAGTTTTCACTCTTCGTAAATCCAAGTTCTTGTGTATTTAATACCGCTTTTAAAAACAAGACATACGCATGTTGTTTCTTAGGTAAAAATTGAGGAGCAGTAATTTTGTTAATTCTAGCTTTTGCTTTATCTGTATCTCCTGTTCGCATAGCATTCAAAGCCAAAACCATTTGCTCATTTCGGAAAAAAGAAAAAATGACAATCGCCGTTGGGAAAATTAAGGTAATTCCCCATCCCCAGTATCCACTATAGAAGAGTGCTACAGTACTAAAAAGTAATCCTGCTGTTAAAAAACAGCGAATAATAAATCCAAACATAATTATTTAATTGTTGCAATACATTTTAATTCAATAGCGATCGGAGTTGGGAGCGAATTGATCTCAACAGTTGTTCGACAAGGAAGATTGTCCTTAAAATACTCCGCATAAATTTTGTTGTATTCATGAAAATCACGCTTCATATTCACTAAGAAAACAGTAACATCAACCAATTGATCCCAGCTTGATCCAGAGGCTTCAAGTATGACTTTTACATTGTCAAAAACACTTCTGCATTGTGCCGCAAAATCAAATTCAATAAAGTTTCCATTTTTATCCAATTTCAATCCGGGCACCGCAGAATCAATCGCATCGGATCCTGCTACTCGAGGACCTACCCCTGATAAAAACAACAAGTCCCCTACTCTGCGAGCATGAGGATACAAGCCTACCGGTTTTGGCGCTTTTGATGTTGAAATTCTACTATCGTCTGACATATCAACTATTTGCTACAAATATAGGTTTTTTCTCAGAGTTTTTGAATTAACCCCGTTTGTTATCGCCCTAAAAAAGGAACATTCAAGTGTACAGTTGCGAATAGAAATATACTGTAATTTCAACTTTGTTTCTCCAATTGGCTCGATTTTCGATAAACCTAGAAATATATAAATTTGTACAATGAGATTTCTTCAGTTTATTTTCGCTATTCTTTCTGCTGTTCTGTTAACAGGCTGCGTATTCATTGTTTATTAGTACAAATGAAAAAAATGAGGCTTTCATTACACAGTTATTAAAGAAAGGGATTTTAACACGGCATGATAAAAAATACCGTTTCCTCTTTTCCCCGCCCTTTAATCTAAAAATCACGGATTCTTCGATAGTATTCCATACTGGTGGATTCATCCCTGTACTGTATGAAAATGAACAAAATAAAATTGATTTTACATACAATAAAACACCCTACACGCTGCTACTTGACTCGACCTCAACGAAAACAGCCTATGGAAGACTAAAGATTCCTTTAAATCAAATCGTAAAAGACAACATTCTCTTTTAATCAAACAATCCAGATCAACATAAAATTGTCAATAACTAGAGGCACAAAACACAGAGAATATGATGCAATACTCGTAACTTAATAGCAAATAAAACTCTATGGGTAAAAAGAAAAAGATTTTTGTACTTGATACATCCGTACTACTCCATGATCACCAATCTATTACAAACTTTGAGCACCATGATGTCGCGATTCCAATTACCGTGCTGGAAGAGTTGGACAAATTCAAGATTGGGAACGATACAAAAAACTTTTCTGCAAGAGAGGTAATCCGTTTCATTGATAAACTATCCGGGAGCCACAGCCTTCAAGACTGGATTCCACTAGGGAATGGACATGGGAAATTTAAAGTGATACTCGTTTCAAATCCACAAGGATTGGATGCTGAAACAATCTATGCGCGCGGAAAAAATGACCACAAAATCATTAATTCTGCACTTCACCTAAAAGAAAAAAATGCAAAAACTGATGTCATCATGGTAACAAAAGACATCAACCTGCGGATTAAAGCCAAAGCACTTGGGATTGTTGCTGAAGATTACGAAACAGGGAAAGTAGCTTTAGAAAATATTCAACCGTCAAGTGTGTGCACTGTTGAAAATGTAGACTCAGAACAAATTCGACAGATCTTTACAAAAGGTCATATTGAGGAAAATGACATTTTAGGCACAAACAAAATTGCCAATGGATATTATATCCTAAAAAATGGGAAATCTTCTTCCCTTGCGGTCTACAATCCACACCTCGATAGAATTGAACGCATTGAAAAAGAATTCGTTTACGGAATAAAGCCTAAAAATGCAGAGCAAGCATTCGCATTGAATGCACTTTTAAATCCAGACATAAAACTCGTTGCGCTCCAGGGAGTTGCTGGGACAGGAAAAACACTTCTAGCACTCGCTTCAGCTCTTGAACAGCACAAAAAATACCATCAAATTATCCTTGCACGGCCAATCGTCCCTCTTTCGAATAAAGAAATCGGATTTTTACCAGGAGATGCTGATGATAAAATTGGACCTTATATGGAGCCACTTTGGGACAATTTAAAGTTTATTAAATCGCAATTCGGCGAAAATGAAAAAAAGAGAAAGGCGATTACAGAGCTTGAAGAAAACGGCAAATTCGTAATTACACCATTGGCCTTCATTCGAGGGAGAAGTTTATCAAATATCATGTTCATTGTAGATGAAGCTCAGAACTTAACGCCACATGAAATAAAAACAATCATCACACGAGCGGGAGACAACACAAAAATTGTCTTCACCGGTGATGTAAACCAAATAGATACACCCTATTTGGATGAGCACAGTAATGGACTGGCCTATTTAATGGATCGATTGCGAGGACAAAATCTATTTGCACATGTAAAATTAGAAAAAGGAGAGCGTTCAGAATTGGCTAATTTGGCGAATGACCTGCTGTAAACCTTAAATGCGTTTTTCGTTGCGTATATTTTACGCCTCTGCTTTTTTAATCGTTAAAGAAAAAGCGTCCGTTACACCAATCGTCGTCAATAATCGCATTTTTTCGCTTATAAAAGTCAATTGCTAACTGATTCCATCCTAGGACTTGCCAATCCATTCTAGCAACTTTGCGCTCTTTAGCTACATCAACGACAGCATTAAACAGCTTTGATCCGGCCCCTGTTCTACGAAATCTAGGCCTTACATACAAATCTTCGAGATAAATACACGGACCTTTCCAAGTCGAATACGATGTGTAAAACAATGAAAAACCAATCACTTTTTCATCAACCAAAGCGACAAATGCTTCACAAATAGTATCAGTAAAAAGATGTTTTGCAAGTTGTTCTGAGGTATTAATCACAGCATTGGGCTCCTTCTCATAGACCGCCAGCTCTTTGATCAATTCAAGAATTGAATCCTCGTCTCCAGAAACTGCTTTTCGTATTGTCATTATTGAACACCTGCAAGATTAAACCTTAAACGAATCCCTGTATTTAGGTTTCCAGTAGGATATGAAGTTGTCACCTTAGGAGTATTCATTGTTTGATCATAATAGAAAGAAATGGTCAAATTCTTAGTGAAATTATAATCTGCCGAAGATTTAATTGAAACAACTCGCTGTCCTGCTGTCGCTTGATTCGTATTTTCTACAACTTTACGTATTACAGTTAGGTTGTCCCTAAAAGAAATATCAACCCGCACCGTAAGGTCATTTGGCTTTACCTTTTTAAACGGCAATTGTACCTCTTTGAATTTGTACCCAGTACCGATAACCCATTCGTTTCCTAGAATCTCAGTAACCTGATTGTTGTTCAATGAGAGAACTGCACTTCGGTCTTTTTTGTACTCAAATTTGGTAATCAATCCTTGTGCTTGACCTTTTGATTTAATGAGCCAAGTCGCATCCAATCCAATTAATGGAGAAAAACGCTCTATTATTGAAACATTTTGAATCTGATCTCCTGCTAAGAAATTATCATTCAAGTCTCTGGTCAGCGGATTACCATTTGCATCGAAATTAGCATTCAGATTGGTTTGTATCCCAGAAATACTTATTGATGACGAATAGGCATGACGAATTACAAAGTTCTTCACATGCTTCTTCATAAAGTCAAATTTCTTCAATCCATTATAGTTCATTGACCAATTTGGTAAAGGCATATTTTTTATTGGATTGATATTCTTGTCAGAAACTCCTCTGTTGGTATACGCTGTCAAGAAAGCCCCCAAAACAACCTCTTGCTGCGAAGCACCATAACCGTCATAATATCCAGAATTCGTAGCATTTGAATTGGTATTTTTCTGGCCTAAAAGAGAGGAAATCTCTTTTCGTTTGGTCAACATGTCATTGAATACCTCAGATTCAAATTCATTTCCGAGATTCACAAATGCCGATCCAAAAGAAACGTTCGAATATGTCAGAGTCGATGTATTAATTTGACTTTGACTTTCAAATGCGCTGGTCAAATCATTCCACCTAAAGAACTCATTTGAACTGACGGAATAAGTTCTATTCACAGTTACCTCGACTTTTAAATCTTTAATTGGTTCAAGGTTTGATTTTAAATTCAAAGTTTGATTGTGTGTATTTGAGAATTGTTTATTTAATCTCTCATTTTCAACGAGCCAACCCTCATCTCTTGCGATGGTGGCAATATTATACCCTGTTTCTTGCCCCCAAATATTGTAACGCTGCTGGCCAAATATAAAGCCACTCATACTTGAGCTTAAACTTGGATTGTATCCCAATGCAGATACATTTTGATTGTAACCAGGCAGAAGTGTTCCATTTGTTAATGCATAGGTTCCAGAAATATTGCGAACCGACATCAGCGCCCTTGCACCAAATCCTGCTATTGGATGTACTTTCCCTTTGCGCTTTTTTTGACGTATTTCTTCTCGCTTCTGCTTGCGCTCAAACCGTTTTAATTTGCGCTCCCATTTGCGTTTTTCCTTCTCGGTCATTTCCTCAACTGGCTTTGGAGGATCGAGAGTAGCTTTTGGCTTCGATTCAGCATTTCCTCCTTTAGAAGTCTTACGAGGGGACGCTTTACTTCCTGAACGACCTCGACCACTGTTCCTACCATTTGTATTGACTTTCTTCAACCATGGTACCTTATTGTATAAACTTGTGAAATTTGCCTGACCTGTTATATTTACATTGCGGCTATTTTGAATCACATTCCCAAATTCAGATTGATTAAGCGGAGCTCTCTGCCAATTGTAGGTCCCAGAATATTTAAAGTTGGCACTTATCCAATCAGTGGCTGGAATTTTCTCAAATGGGAATGAATAGCTAAAACTGTAATTGTGTGTGTAATCCATTGCCGTACCCCAAGTACCCAGTTGACTAAATACTGTATCTCTGAAATTTGAAAAGCTGAAGGCATCTTCTTTTCTATTTACTCTCGAATTGTCCTCTGTGAACATCGAACGGTTCGTCGCTGAAAACTGGAACTTGAGTTTCCGTGTAATATCATATCCCAAATTATACGATCGGTTCCAATCAAACTGTTTCATGTAAAGCGTATCAAATGGGAATGTGGGAACCAAGTTGTTTCGAATCTGACGCTCGTTGTATGTTCTCGAGAAGTTATTGGTCATCGAAATGTTTTTCGGAGCCAAGAAGAAATTTACATCTCGAATAATTGCAAACCACTTTGATTTCTTTAAGAACTTAACCTTTTTAAAGGGCATGACTGGTTTTACCTTGAATGAGTAGTTGTAGTCCAACCCCCCATCCCATGTCTTGGTTCTATCAAAATTGGTGTTAAAATCACGCATTAAATTTTCAGAGTACGAATAATTCGCAGTCCAATTTGATACTCTCCAGAAACTAGGCTTAGCACCTGCCTTTATTTCCTTTCGGACATTGGTAAAATTGTATGATTTTCGTTCCTCAAAATCTTGTCCCATTGAAGAGCGCTCTTTCCGAGTTGCTGCATCATAATCTTTTAATTTTATGTCTGGGTTAAAAGGATCGTATTCAGGGTTCACAATACCAAGAGAGTATCCGTAAAAGAAGGGCAAAGAAACTTTTGCTTTTTTACCAAAAAATTGTCCCAATTGAACGCTTGCATTCATATCAAAACCAATCTGTTCATTTCGTTGGCGGTCTTGAACTCTACTATCAACTGCACCCCAATTTATCCCTTGATACGATCCAGACATGTTCACGTTTGCAAAGTCTGCCAACTGAACTCTCGCTTGCGCGACAGCTGCTGACCCTCCTTGCGTCACAAAATCAGTCAATCGCAATTCATTAATCCAAATGTTCGCACATTTTGACAGCCCATCCTCGTTCCAATTCTCAGCTGGGTTCGTATGTGAATTTTTATGGCGATTTCGAACCCCGATCATAATTGTTTTCATCCCTTGAAGATTCGGGCTTCCCTTAATGCTTAGCATTGCTTCATTTGTTCCCTCAACAGCGTTGGCCGCTTTGAATGACTTATATTCTACAATGTAGGAGGCAGTTCCATTGTCAATTGCAGCATTTCGTTCTTTTTTAAGAGCTAAAAGGTCATCGAAAACTATCTCAACATTGTTCTTCTCAGGCCAAATATCCGTATCAATTGAAGCCCCAAATTCCGTTTTGTACAATGGTATTTCATATTCGTAATAATTCTCTACGAAATCCGTACCCATTCGAATAAATATGGTTAGATCTTCATCAGCTAGGGGATTTACAGCTCCTTCAACGGCTTCTTCATGAACGAACATCTTCATCTTCTTATATGTTCGGACATCAAAGTTTACATTCTTATAGGCTGCTCGTGCATCTCCATCTTGAAGATCACAAACTTCTAAGGTCAGCGATTGCTCATTTAATTGTCGTTGGAATGTCTGAGAAGGATCGACTTCTTGAATAATTCCTGGTGGAATTTCATACTTCACAGGTGATCGCTGTTCGTTTTCCTGAATGTTTACAGCGCCAATATTGAATGTTGTCAAATTTGGATCAACAGTAACTCCTTCTCCAGGTTCCGTCAAGTCTTCAAAATACCTTCGCCACTCTCCACGGATAAATTCGAGTCGTGCAAAGCGCAAGACAACTTCTTCATCAAACCCTTTCATGAACATTCGCATGAAACGAATGGATCTAAAATCAGAAATACCATTCACAGCTTTCTCAAAATCACGAATTGGAACCTTGAATTGATACCAATTTTCAGTTTTTGTTCCTGTAGTAAACGTTTGTACACTTGTAATAAAATTCTGACCAACTACCATGTCCTCTGGTCGCATACTTACCTTGTACTGATAATAACTTTCTGTCTCAGAAAGGTTGTTGTCTTGATTGATGTCCTCGACGTCAGGGTTATTTGTGCCTAATGTTGGGTAGCCATCAGCATTCGCAGTATCCGACATCTCTGTAGTGTATGAATTCCCCTCCATACCATTGTACTTCTTGTATCTTTCAAGAATTGTTAACTCGTCTTGATCGTAAACATCGTCGCGGTAATAGTTATAATCATCATTGGAAGGATCGGCCAACATACGTGCTTTTACAGCAGGTGTTAATAGTGAATTCCCCTCTATCCATGATACATAATCCAAGTAGGCTATTCGTTCTTCGGCATTGTTCCACCCATCAATCCCGACATCTTGACTAAAACGCGAATTCGGGTCTGTGTCAAAAGCATTCACGACGACTTGTTCCGTGGAAACACGAGCCCAATCTGTTATGTCTGTATTATCATTTACAGAGGTTGCAGTTGGTAAGCCATTTTCAAAACTCTTTCGCGAATCTGGTAATATGTCTTCTGAGATATTTCCTAGATTGAAGTACAAATCCCCTCCGTTGTGTTGTCCGTTTGGATCTACATTTTCAGCATCATCATTGAACGGATCAAGCATCCAAAACTGAATGTACTCAATGTTAGTTTGTTCAAAATTATTCGTTGTCAGCGCGCGCATTATGCCTCCCCATCGGCTCTCAGGGTCAGTCCAATTTCCATCTGCATCAACTGAGGTAGTGTCGTAATTGTACATCCCACGCTCTTTGGGATAATACGCCAGTTCTAACATTGGGATGTTTGGCAACGATCCATAAGCCTGCTGTAAATTCGGGAAAACATCTGTCTGATTCACCAAACGCATCCTACTGTCAGAAAGTTGTTGCGGATTGTCCTTGATATGCTGTGGCGTTTGGGCATTGCTTTGATAAAAGATTGGATCGATTACATACCAAGAAATATTGGATCGATTGAACCCAGATGAGAGGCCCAGATTGCTCGCTTCTGGAAATAATTCCGGCTGGCCCTCAGGAATTGAAGCCAGTCTCCATGATGCAAATGAGCGCAAATCAATTGAACTCTGCGCCCCTTCAAAATCGTCAATATAGGACGTACCCTCTTTATTTATCGCTCGTGGTTGTCCGGGTATTAGATGTGCAAATTCTCCGGAAAACGAAACTGTTGACTTTGCTTTGGTAGATATCCCGGGAATGAAATCAATCACCTTCGTTAGGAAGGGAACTTCTGAGTTAAATTGAAGATCCAATCCAAGAACATTATTCTTATATGGTTCGCTTCCATAATCGACTTTCTGCGTTACAGGACGCTCCATCATTCTCATCCAAGTAGCTCCTACATTGAGTCGGTTTCCAAATCGATGTGAAATACGTGTTCCGAGTAATGATTTTGCTTGAAAACCAAAGGCAGAGTTACTTTCAATAGAAATTTTAATTGGTGTATTTGACTCTAATATGCCAGAGTTTAGAATTTTTACGCGACCAAGATTGTAATCAACAGTATAATCAAGACCTTCTTCCAATCTAATCCCTCCAGCAGTAACAGTTACAGCTCCTTCTGGCACATTTAGAGCATTCAGAGGGATGTCTGAGCTGATTGAAGATTCATATTGTCCCTTGAAACTAAACCGATTCTTACTTGGAATTTGCTGAGCAGCTGTCTTCGTTGAATCATAAAGCTCAGTATAAGTTACACGATCAATAGTTACTTGAGGAATCCCTGCTTCCTGTAATTTCTTTTCAAGTGTTGCGCCAAACGGTTCGACTGTAGAAAAATACACCCTCCCATTTCTACTATTAATCGTTCCCGCCGATACGGCCTTATTTTGTTCAAAAATGATCGGGACAAAATCAAAAACTCCATCTGAGAAAGGCTGCTGTGTCTGATTCATCTTGTCCATGTCAAGCAATGTGACCAATTGCATCGAATCAACTCCACTCAAAGGAAAGTACGGAATCAAAACAGATTGCTCGGGATTGTTGTACAGAATATCCATACGGAAGCCTGTTTGGTCGACCTGATAAGCACCGATAGAATACACATTTTTCATCATCAAGTCCCAAATTTTATTTTTCGGGTTCATGATTGTTGGCTTCAATAGTTTCAAAATCAAGGCATCCTGTCCCGCTACTCCATCCGTAGAGAACTCTCCAACTTGATAGGTCTCATTTCTGTAGGTATACTCGTACGCCACGGCCAAAACCTCATCGTTGTTCAAAGGAAGATTCAGTGAGATGAATCCCATCTGTGCATTGTAGCTAAACTCTTGGTTCGTTAATTTCCGAGCATTCTCAACTTTTTCGAAGTGTTTCGCTTGTTGGAACGGTCCGGGCTGCGCAACCTGCGAGCTTAATGTAGAAACCGCATTAACAAATCCTCTAATTTCTGGTAAACCTGATGCCCAATCGTATAGACCATTTGAATTGTTGTCCGGCAATTCATTGCCTGTGAAAGATCCGGGGTCACCATCACAATTGGATTGCTTCCCTTCACCTAAATCAGTAAAAGCAATAATATTTCTTGTATTATCCGTGTTGTTTGTTCTGTTTGTCAACCACACCTCCATCCGTGTGATGTTGATGGTTGTGTTCGGGATTGGCAATGTCGACATTGCTTCGTCGTAATGATCCCTGTGATACATATTGATAAAATAATGTCGATTCGCTTCATAATTGTCAGCCGTCAAATCAAAATCTTGAACCTGCGCTTTTCCGCTTATGTTGATTTCTTTCCGTTGCCCTTTTGAAGAAGCTGCGATCATATCAACGGTCGTCCTACCAAAACGCAAAGATGTAGAAGCTCCAAAAAGCGTCTGAGAACTGGGAATTAGAGCAGTTGGTAACTCAAATGCAACATTCCCAAGCGCAATTTTTTGCATGATTTGGTCTTCGTTTCCGACGTATTCTAGCTTCTGCTGATTATCAAAATCAAATGCCGCTTGCGTATTGTAGTTGGTTCCAATCTTCAATTTTGTCCCAATCTGAGCAGTCAGATTCATTTGAATTTGCTGCTGAAAATCAAACCGTGTAATTCGTCTTTGCTTTACGGGTAGGATTGGATTGTCGTAGCGGGATGAATTTACACCAAAGGACAATTCCACACTACCTTGAGGCCGAATTACAATTTGATCGGATCCAAAAAAGTTCTCAAATTCTTTCGCTCCAACTTTTATGGGCAGCTCAAATGGCTGATTTTGTTCTGTTTGGTCATCAATGCGTTCTTTCCAGTTTTCACGCAACGCCTTCTGACGTTCATACTCGATGTACTCATCAAAGGTCATCATCGATGGCTTTCTGAAGTTTAACTCAGAAACGCCGATTACTTCCGTAAAGATATATGTTCCCGTGATCGGGTCATAAACAATGGTTTGCTGCATTGAGCTTGGGTCACCAAGATCAAAGCTTTGAGGTGTCGTTTGTGTTGGATCATAAGTGGGTACAATAGGGTATTTCAGCGTATCCTGAGAATAAACAAAGGCGCAGTTAAAAACAAAGGCGCTAAAAAAAACAATACGTTTTATATCTAGTAATCTGATACCCACTCTAAAGTATTTTCAATGCTTCCTTAATCAGTTTTTCGACAGACTCTTCTCCCGTACTTACTTTATCAATTGCTTTTTCGGCAGATTTCTTATCAAACCCTAAGGAAATCAATGCTGTTAACGCATCAAAATGATTCGTATTGTTCGATGAGAAAATATTTTCAGTTGAAAAGGTCATTTTTAACATTTTGTCTTTCAAATCAACTATTACGCGCTGAGCTGTTTTTGCTCCAATCCCTTTAATACTTTGAATTGTTTTAACGTCTTCTGCTTGAATTGCAGTTGCGATTTCTTCCGGGATTAAAGAGGAAAGCATAATCATTGCTGTGTTGGGACCAATTCCTGAAACCGAAACCAGGTGATTGAACATTTCGCGTTCGATCGGCTCTGCAAATCCGTATAGCAATTGAGCATCTTCACGAACAACAAACTTTGTGTATATTTTAATTGACTCTTCCGAACCAATTGTACCAAATGTATTTAGCGATATTTTCACTTCATAACCCACACCGCCACAATCTATTACAAGTAACGTTGGATTTTTTTCAATTAGCCTACCATTCAACTGTGTAATCATATTCTACTTGTTTTGCGCATCAACTACAGCTACTTTCACCATATTTATAATCTCTCTTACAGATGAACCCATTTGCAACACGTGAATCGACTTTCTCAAACCAACCAGTACAGGCCCTATCGCATCGCCTTCTGTCATTTCTTGTAGTAATTTGTAGGCAATATTTCCCGAAGATAAATTGGGAAAGATTAAAGTATTGACTTTTTTATTCGCCAAAACTGAAAAATCAAATTTTTCATTCATCAACTGACTGTTCAGTGCAAAGTTCGCCTGCACCTCGCCGTCAACAATAAGATTGGGGTCATTCTCATGAATAAGCTCTACTGCTTTCGACATTTTACTTGCATCCTCTCCAGGGGAAGAGCCAAAGTTCGAATAACTTAGTAATGCTATTCTTGGATTCACCTTAAATTTTCGAATTGTTTTCGCAACGTTCGAGGTAATTTCAGCAATATCTTCTGCCGAAGGATTTAAATTAATGGTTGTATCTGCAAGGAATAACGGGCCGCGTTTCGTATTCAAAATATACATACCAGCTACTCTGTTCATGTCCTTCTGTAACCCGACAGTTTGAATTGCAGGACGTACAACATCTCTGTAGTTACGCGTAATCCCTGATATCATAGCATCCGCATCACCCAACTCTACCATCATTGAGCCAAAGTGGTTTCGTTCTCGCATGATTTGAATTGCTTCAAAATGGGTGATTCCTTTGCGCATTCTTTTATCAAAAAAGGCATTCCCGAAGGCTTCACGTCTTTCTTTCTCAGTATCTGCCTTCGGATCGATAATTTCTACATTTGGAATCTCAATCGCATATTCTTCAATCAGTTCCTGAATTCGTTTTTCTTTCCCTAAAAGGATGGGCTCTGCCACACCTTCTTCCCATGCAGTTTGAGCCGCTTTTAAAATCTTTATATTGTCTGCTTCAGCGAAGACAACACGTTTCGGAGATCGCTGTGCTTTTTCTGTAATATTTCGGATCAATTTATTGTCTAACCCAAGACGGTTTTTAAGTTCCATTTCATAGGACTCCCAGTCTTCAATTGGATGCTGAGCGACACCTGAATCCATTGCTGCTTTTGCCACTGCAGGGGCCACATAATAGATCAGTCTTGGGTCCAATGGTTTCGGAATAATTTGATCACGCCCAAAAGAAATGTTTTTCTCTCCATATGCTTCAATGACCTCCTCAGGAATTGTTTCCTTTGCCAGGGAAGCTATGGCCTTAACTGCTGCAAGCTTCATTTCTTCATTGATACATTTGGCACGAACATCGAGTGCTCCACGGAAAATAAATGGAAAGCCAAGAACATTATTCACCTGGTTTGGATGATCAGAACGTCCTGTTGCCATAATGATGTCTTCTCGCACCGACATTGCGTCTTTGTAAGAAATCTCAGGCTCCGGGTTGGCAAGAGCAAATACAATTGCATCCTTTGCCATTCTTTGAATCATTTCTTTCGATACAATTCCTCCTTTTGAGAGCCCAAGAAATACATCTGCTTTTCTAAATGCGTCCTCAAAAGGAACAGATTGCTTGTGCTTGGCAAAAAACTTCTTATTCGCGTCAAGGTCCGTTCTTCCTGAATGAATCAATCCTTTGGAATCAAACATGAAAATATTTTCCACCTTCGCTCCCAGCATGTGATACAACTTCGCACAAGAAAGTGCCGAAGCTCCTGCTCCTGAAACTACAATTTTAACTTTCTCAATTTTCTTTTTTGCCAATTCAAGCGCATTGATCAGGGCTGCAGAAGAAATAATTGCAGTCCCATGCTGATCATCATGCATGATTGGTATGTCAAGCTCCTCTTTTAATCGCTGCTCGATTTCGAATGCTTCAGGTGCTTTTATGTCTTCAAGATTAATCCCCCCAAATGTTGGGGCCATCGCTTTCACTGTTTGAATAAATAACTCTGGATCTGTTGCATCCAATTCAATGTCAAAAACATCAATATCTGCAAAGATTTTGAATAGTAAACCTTTCCCCTCCATCACTGGTTTGGAAGCTTCGGGACCAATATCACCCAATCCAAGGACTGCTGTTCCATTAGAAATGACAGCTACCAGATTTCCTTTGCTTGTATATCTGTAAACGTCTTCTTTGTGCTCTGCTATTCTCAGACAAGGCTCTGCCACTCCTGGAGAATATGCCAAGGACAAATCCCTTTGAGATGAATATGGTTTTGTAGGGACTACCTCAATCTTACCTGGTTTCCCAGAAGAATGATAATCCAATGCATCTTGTTTTCTAATTTTCGCCATTTAGGGTCTTTTGAAGCGAACAAATGTACGAAAAAGCGTGAGGAAATGAATGAAATAATTTCGTGTTCCAAAAAGAGTAGAAACAACCAACTAAACAAAATCTGTCACAATATGAAATACTAAAAATGATCTCAATATTAAAAGAATTTGATGTTATTGTTGTTTATTCAAAAAAAAAACAAGAAATTTCGAGGCTAAAAACTAACATACTCAAAAAATCATGAAAAACTTTACTAAATTATTGTTTGCCGGAGCTTTGGCTTTTCCGATGATTGGAAACACCCAAGTGAACGTAAGCACAACACCAGAAAACAGAAATGCCGTTATTGAGGAATGGACTGGAATTTATTGTGTCTATTGCCCAACTGGTCACATTGCTGTTGATCAAGCTATCGCTACAAACCCTGGAGATGTTGTTGCATTAAATATCCATACCGGTGGATATGCAGCACCAAGTGGCGGAGATCCAGACTTCCGTACGACAGATGGAGACGATAACGCCTCGCTATTCTCAATATCAGGCTATCCAGCATCGACGCTTAACAGAAGAACCATTGGTGGTTCGCAAACCTATCATCCAGCAGGTTCGAACGACGCTGACAAAGTACCTCAAATTATCTCTGAGGCATCTGAGGTGAATATGCACATCTCTGCAACAGTAGACATCGTTACGCGTGTCTTAAATGTTGACGTTGAATACTACTACACAGCAAATGCTCCAAATTCAACAAATTACATGTATGTAGCACTTCTTCAAAACAACGTTGAAGGGCCACAGACTGGTGGAGCAACGTACAACCCAACAGCTGTTTTACCGAATGGAAATTACAACCATTCTCACATGTTTAGAGATTTTATTACTCCAGTATGGGGAGATGCAATCAACACAACAACAACTGGTGCAACGGCAATTATGTCCTACACGCAAACACTTCCGACAGACATCAATGGTGTTGCCCTTGAATTGGCTGACCTTGAGATTGCTGCGTTCATCAATGATGGAAATCAAGCAAACGGAGACATCTTAACAGGAGAAGTAATCAATCCACAATTGACTGGATTCACTGCAACGGATGAGGTAATCTTTAGCTCAGCAGCAACTTCTGATATTGAATCTTGTGATGGAACAGCGGCACAAACAATTTCTCCAAGCACTACAATAACCAATTGGGGATCAAACACAATGACATCGGCAACAATTACTTACGATATCAATGGTGGAACATCTGAGGTGATGAACTGGACTGGTTCAATCGCTCCAGGTGCATCGTCGCAAATTACTTTAAATCCAATCACATTCAATCCTATAGTGGGAACAAATACGATTAATGTATCAGTGTCCAATCCAAATGGTGTTGCGGACAACACAGCGGACAACTCAGGTACAGGAACATTTGAAGTAGTTGCAGCCACATCTACAGGATACAGTATTAACGTTGACTTCTTCACAGACAACTACCCTGGAGAAACTTCATGGGAAATCATTTCTTCTGCTGGAACTGTTGTTGCTTCAGGAGGTCCGTACACCCCTGGAACTGACGATCAATTTGGTGCAGGTGGCCCAGACGCTCAAACAACAATAACATCAGCTCATACCTTGCCGAATGGTGTGGATTGCTATTCTGTTAAATTAATCGACAGCTACGGTGATGGTCAACAATACGGAACAGGAACAAATCCTCAAGGTGGATTTGGGATTGAAGTAAAATCATTTGGGAATGTTATCTTTAACTGGGACGCTGGTAGTGGATGGTCAGACATTGAGCGTGGCGCAGCGATGAGAACAGATGCATCTTCAGGAGTAGGAAACATCAACATTGAAAATGTTTCAATATTCCCGAATCCAGCGTCTGACGTATTGAATATTAGTTTCAACGCCGAAGCGTCTACTTATAATGTAGCTATCCTTGATCTTCAAGGAAGAGTTTTGGCTACTGAGTCTGGATCTCAAAATGTTACTTTCCCAGTTGGGGAATTGTCTGCAGGATCGTACTTGGTGACAATTTCAACAGAATCAGGAGTATACACTGAAAATGTTGTAATCAAATAATACCAATTCACTTCTTTCAGAGGTAAAAGATTAAAGCCCCGGCATTGCTAATGTCGGGGCTTTTTTATATCTATGAAAAATGAAAACAATTGTTGTATTTTCTGGAGCAGGCATAAGTGCTGAAAGTGGAATTCAAACCTTTCGGGATTCAGATGGCCTCTGGGAAAACTACTCCATCGAGGAAATCGCGACACCACAAGCTTGGAAAAGCAATCCAAATCTTGTCACTGAATTTTACAATAAACGTCGAAAACAAATTCTCGAAGCACAACCAAATCAGGCACATAGGATCATTGCCGAGCTCGAAGAGAAATACAAGGTACTCGTTATTACGCAAAATATTGATGATTTGCACGAGCGAGCAGGGAGTAGTTCTGTACTTCATTTGCATGGAAATATAACCTATGCGAAATCAAGTGGTCCTCAAAAAGAAGAATACTACTACAAAATTAATGGTTGGAGATTGACACCGAATGATACCTGTCCGGATGGTTATAGGTTGCGCCCTCATGTCGTATGGTTCGGAGAAGAAGTACCCGCATACCAAGACGCCATAGAACAATTAGAACAGGCCGACATTTTGATTGTTGTGGGAACATCATTAAATGTTCATCCTGCAGCTGGACTAATTCATTTTGCACGCAATGCAACAAAAGCGTTTGTAATTGACCCCAAAGCAGCGCTACTTAACATTCCTAAAACGTTTGTGCAAATCACATCAAATGCCGAAACCGGATTTGCGGAGCTCAAAAGGCAGCTCACTGAAAACTGATCAACTTTTCTCTTTAACGAAAAGTTCTATCGCTCCGGTCATTGAAGGTGCATTGGGCTGAGGAGCATGAAGATCCAAACGCAAGTTGTTTTTGACAATTGCATTTGCCGTCGTTGGTCCAAAAGCTGCAATCACAGTGTCGTTTTGCTTGAAGTTTGGAAAATTCTTCAATAAAGATTCGATTCCTCCAGGGCTGTAAAATACAAGCATATCATAATATACATCCTCCAAATCAGAGAGATCAGACGCAACTGTTCTGTACAAAACAGCTTTTGTAAACTTCAAGTTATTGGACCCTAAAGTCAATGGTATATTATCTCGGAGCCGATCCGTACATGGCAATAAAAACGTCTCTTTCTTATGTTTTTTAAGCACATCAACCAAATCAACGATGGTTTGCTTTCCAAAAAATATTTTTCGCTTTCGGTAAGCTACATACTTTTGCAAATAGTAAGCTACTGCTTCTGAAATACAAAAATACTTCATGCTGTCTGGAACTTCGAAACGCATTTCTTCTGCGATTCTAAAAAAATGATCTACAGCTGTTTTCGAAGTAAGGATCACCGCAGTGTGAGCCGCCAAATCAATTTTTTGGGCTCTGAATTCTTGAGCACCAATCCCATCTACGTGGATAAACGATCGAAAATCAATCTTCAATCCATATTTTTCAGCCAAATCAAAATACGGTGATTTTTTACCCTCCGGTTTTGGTTGAGAAACTAATATAGTCTTGATAGCCAATGTCTCAAAAGTTTAATTAACAATCCTGTAAACAAAAAACTACTGAACTCCGAAGTAAAATAAAACGAAGAACGGCAGGATTTCAAGGGTGCAAAGATACAAAATTATATAATACCATGAAACACCATGGCCATAAACAGTTTTAACACTCTTAATTAAACGCAATACACTCTCCAATACAAATGTCCAAACAATCAACGAGAGAAGGGCCTCATGATAGCTTGAATTTAACACCCAAACCAAAGCGTAAATAAAATAGAAGAGCCCGAGTGTTTGCGCTCCAAGAACTTTCATAATAATAGGCTCCTTGAGACATTTCCATTCACCTGTAATCCACCCTGTCATTAATAAGCTCAAAAGGTTCCCGAACAACAATCCAATGGGTGCAATACTGGATAGAACAACTTGATTTGCTTTTGGAATTTCATATTGACCAATTAAGAAATATAGAACCAATGCACTTGAAAGAAAGTAATTGAGCAGCAGAAATAGCGACCCTCTTTTAAGAAGAGGCAATGTTTCTCTAATATGAGCTCGTAAACTTGTCGTCTTCATCATTCCTGAAAAAATGGAAAAATAAATCGATGGACGAACAACACGAGCCAAAGTGATACATATAAAACAAAATGCCAATAGCACTCCAATCTCAATGGGATATACAAACTCACGTGGCGTCAATTCATGGGGAGCCAGCAAATAAAGTACATGAAAATTAAGGTTACTAACCATCAAATTTGTCCTAGAAGATCGTATACACAAAGTTACCTTTTGAATTCGAGAATATTTTAACAAAGACAAAAAATATAGTTAAATTTGTGCTTCAATTAAAGAAGACTATGAAAACTGACTTATATACACACCCTGATTACTACAACATGGACGATTTACTGTCCGAAGAGCACAAACTCGTCAGAGATGCTGCTAGAGCATGGGTTAAAAAAGAGGTTTCACCAATCATTGATGAGCATTATGAAAATGCAACTTTTCCGAATCACCTTTTAACTGGATTGGGTGAGATTGGTGCTTTTGGACCATACATACCAGAGGAATATGGCGGCCCCGGCTTGGACCAAATTTCTTACGGATTGATCATGCAAGAGCTGGAGCGGTGCGATTCCGGATTAAGATCTACAGCCTCAGTACAGAGTTCATTAGTCATGTATCCTATTTGGAAATACGGTTCTGAAGAACAAAAACAAAAATACCTTCCAAAATTATCGACTGGAGAGATGATCGGTTGTTTTGGACTCACTGAACCTGATTATGGATCCAACCCAAGTGGAATGCTATCCAACTTCAAAGATGCTGGAGACCATGTAATCTTGAACGGTGCCAAAATGTGGATTTCAAATGCACCATTTGCTGATATTGCAGTTGTTTGGGCAAAAGATGAATCTGGAAGAATTCATGGATTGGTAGTGGAACGAGGCATGGAAGGCTTTTCCACACCAGAAATGCATGGAAAACTCTCTCTTCGAGCATCTGCTACTGGAGAACTTATTTTTGACAATGTAAAAGTCCCAAAAGAAAACATTTTACCCGGAAGGTCAGGTCTTGGAGCTCCTTTGAGTTGCCTCGATTCAGCCCGATTTGGAATTGCATGGGGAGCGTTAGGAGCAGCAATGGACTGCTACGACCAAGCATTGAGATATTCAAAAGAACGAACACAATTTAATGTTCCGATTGGTTCTTTTCAGCTCATCCAGAAAAAATTAGCCGAAATGATTACTGAAATTACCAAGGCACAACTTCTAACCTTACGTCTTGGACAATTGAGAAATGAAGGAAAAGCAACGTCTGCACAAATATCGATGGCGAAAAGAAACAATGTTGAAATCGCACTGAATATCGCCAGAGAAGCAAGACAAATTCATGGCGGAATGGGAATAACAAGTGAGTACTCAATTATGCGCCACATGGCAAACCTAGAATCTGTTGTGACGTACGAAGGAACACATGATATTCACCTACTAATTACAGGAATGGATGTGACTGGAATTCCAGCCTTTACTCGTGAAATGCCAGATTTAAGTAAATAAAAAGCACAGTTAAAAAACAATACAACCCGCTATCGATGATAGCGGGTTTTTTATTATTTCTTCGAAAATATCATACTTTTAACTGGCGCATTACAAAGGAACTTTGAACATTCCCAATACTGTCAATTGAGGCAAGTTTGTGGCGAAGGAATGATTCATATTCTACCATGTCTGAAACCTCAATGAGTAAAGAATAGTCGTGATTGCCTGCAATATGATAACATGCTCTCACTTCTACCAGGCCAACAACCTGCTCCTCAAAGTGGGTAATTAAACCCAGATTGTGTTCTTTCAAAGAAACATTACACAGCACCTGTAAATTTCTACCGATTGCCGCCCTGTTGACTTCAATTGTGTAGCGCTGTATTACACCGCTTTTTTCGAGACGCTTAATTCTTTCATACGTGGGAGTAATTGTTAACCCAACTTGAACTGCAATTTCTTTTGTCCCTAATTTCGAATTCTCTAACAGAATCTCTACAATCGCTCGATCAATGTTGTCCATGTCTTAACATTTAAAATTAAACCGTAGATAACTTTTCTAAATTCCACGCTCTTCAAACACAAAAAAAGAAATAAAATCTTAATAAACAGTCAATAATAGCAATATTATCTTACTCTGACTATTTAATAAGAAAAATTAATACGTTTACACCTAATCGTTAGTTGAAATAAAACCAGAAAAAGAATGAAGCCAGAAAGTTTAATGATGAGTTATGGATACAAGCCATCGCTATCAGAAGGAGCGATCAAATGTCCAATATTTCAAACCTCGACGTTTGTCTTTAACACTGCATTAGAGGGGAAACGATTTTTTGAGGTAGCCTATGGATTAAGGGAAAAAGATCAAGACGAAGAGATGGGATTGATCTACAGCCGTTTAAACAATCCTGATTTGGAAATTCTGGAAGACCGCTTGTGCTTATGGGATGGCGCTGAGGAATGTGCCGTATTTGAGAGCGGTATGTCAGCCATTTCAACTGCAATGATGGAGTTCATGAAGCCTGGAGACCTATTGCTATACAGTAAGCCCGTTTATGGCGGAACAGATCACTTCATAAATCATTTCTTGAAGAAACTACAAATTTCAAGTGTTGGTTTTCGTGCAGATGAAACGAAAGAAGAAATCATCAAAAAGATTGAAGAGACGGGGCTCGGTCATAAACTGTCAATGATTCATATTGAAACTCCAGCAAATCCAACAAACGCAATTATAGATATCGAAATGTGCGCAGAAATAAAAAAACATTTCGAAACAACAGAGAACCCTATTGTTTTCTCGGTTGACAATACTTATATGGGGCCCGTATGGCAGCACCCACTTAAGCACGGAGCTGATTTGGTATTGTACTCTGCAACGAAGTATATTGGTGGACACTCAGATGTGATTGCAGGTGCATGCTTGGGCTCAAAAGAACTTATGGGAAGGGTAAAAGGACTTCGAACATTTTTAGGAAATATGGCTGGTCCTTGGACAGGATGGCTATTGATGCGAAGTCTAGAAACACTCAAGGTCAGAATGGATCAGCAAGCAAAAAACGCCAAGTATGTTGCGGAATTTTTGAATGCACATCCACTGGTAGAATCTGTTTTTTATTTGGGAAATGCTGCTGTGAACGGCACAAAGAAGGAACGTGAATTAATTGCGAAACAATACAAATCATACGGCGCTATGATTGCCTTTGATATTAAAGGAGGTGAAAAGGAAGCCTTCTGTTTTTTAGACAACCTCAAATTAATAAAGTTGGCCGTTTCTCTTGGAGGAACTGAAAGTTTGGCTGAGCATCCTCAAACAATGACACATGCTGATGTTGATCCAGAAGATAAGGTTGCAATGAACATCACAGAAAAACTTATTCGCCTTTCTATAGGCGTAGAAAACTACGACGATTTAATTTCAGATTTAAAAAGTGCCTTCGATCAAATCAACCATTAAAAATACTCGGAGAACATCTTATTTTGGTGTTAAATCGTTTCGCGCACATCTTTAATGTTCAGCTGTAGCGTCTCTCGATTCATCCACCGATTTGTTTCAAGTGTATAAACGACATCAAACGGAACGCCTGCGGCAACAATATTTGCGCTTTCCGCCTGATTGAATCCAATTCCATCAATTACAACATCGTGTTCGGGTTGTGTCATGGACAACTTAATATGTGCGTCCTTCAACAACCTCATATCCGTAGAAAAGACGTTCTTACTCATAAAAACGGGCTTCATATTACCAGGTCCATGAGGCTCAAACTGATTTAATATGCGTTTCAACCGCGGAATTTTCATACGGTTTTCTTCTTTCCCATAAATCTGATTGAAGCCCAAAGGCAAATCAACTTCTTGTTCTTCAACGAGCATTTCTGGCGTAATGTTCTCCTTAGCATAAGACTCAAATGCTTCAATAAACGCGTCCAAGTTCTCACGTTTCAGGGTCATTCCTGCGGCGTACTTGTGGCCTCCAAACTGTTCAAGAAATTGAGCGCACGAATTCAATGCATCGTATACATTGAAGTCTCGAATTGATCGAGCAGAACCCGTGATTCGCCCTTGTGATTCAGTCAATACAATCGTTGGTCTGTAATACTTCTCTATCAGTCGCGAGGCAACGATTCCAACCACGCCTTTGTGCCAAGTCGGGCTGAAAACAACATTTGAATATGATTCTTTTTCTTTCCACCGGTTCGTAATAATGTCCAATGCCTCTTGCGTTATTTGCTGGTCAAGTTCCCTACGCTCAATGTTGTCCTGGTTGATCGCCTGCGCCAACTGCTGAATTTCATCCAATTGGAGTGAAACCATTAACTCGACCGCATGACGCCCGCTACGCAGCCTTCCTGCAGCATTAATTCTTGGGGAGATTGAGAAAATCACATCCGTCAACGAAACGGGGAATTGCTTCTTTGCAAGCTTCAACAACTCCTTGAATGCATTTCTCGGATGTTCGTTCAATCGCTTCATCCCATGGTACGCAAGGATTCTATTTTCTCCAGTCACAGGGACAATATCAGCTCCGATACTTACAGCTAATAAATCAAGGTGTTCGAAAAGTCGATCGGTTGACCAATTGTTGTGCTCACACATGCCTTGAAGCAGCTTAAATCCAACGCCGCAACCTGAAAGTTCATCGTAAGGATAATTGCAATCTTTACGTTTGGGATCCAATACGATTGCATCGGGCAATGTATCCCCGGGCGTGTGGTGGTCGCAAATAATAAAGTCGATCCCTAAAGTTTTGGCGTATGCTATTTTATCGACTGCTTTGATGCCACAATCCAAGGAAATAATCAAATCTACATTGTACTTTTTTGCAACCTCAATCCCTTCTTTACTCAATCCATAGCCCTCCTTATACCGATCGGGAATATAAAAATCCAATTGCATGGTGTCTTTCAAAAACGAATACATCAGAGCTACAGCAGTGGTCCCATCAACATCATAATCTCCGAAAAGCATGACTTTTTGATTCTCTTCAATGGCCTCTTGCATCCTGTTCACAGCCCGTTCCATATCTGCCATTAAAAACGGATCATGCAACTGCTCCAACTTTGGTCGAAAGAAATTTTCTGCAGCCTCAAAAGAATCAATTCCTCTTTGAAGCAATAGTTCTGCAACAATCGGATCGACCTTTAAAGATGAACGAAAGTCATTCACTACTGAAACATCTTTTGGCGTTTTAATGTGCCACTTTTTTTGCATGTGCTAAATTTAAATGAATTAAACAGTTTTAAAACGAATTCGTTAAATCAAAAGTGACGCTTGATACAACCTCAACTCGTCCCACGAAAAATCGTCTCCTGCCAATTCTTTCAGCCCCGTCATCGAACCTCCATCATAAGCATCAAAAAGATCAGACAATGCATTGCGTTTGTCCGAATCCATTACATCGCTCAAATCTATCTTTTCCAATTTAATTAGCCGCGCACAATGGGTGCTTATAGTTCCTTTTGACAATTGCCGTTCATTCGCTATCTGCTCTATCGTCATTCCATCTTTGAGCATTCCCAAAGTTGTGTCATAGGTAGAACCTTTCTTTTTCTTCTTTGATTTTGCCTTTTTTTCTGTTTTGGTTTCCAATTGAACAAAATTCGTGTCAAAATCAAAGGTCGAATTTGATTCCTGCATTTCACGTTTCACCATTTCCACTTTGGAACGCTTATAATTGCGCACCTCAATCGACATTACCACTGACTTATCAATAGGCCGTCCATTCCGAACTGCCTGAATTAACAACTGTGTCTTCTTGATTCGTAAAATTACTTCTGTAAGCAACACATCGAGATCTTCCAACTCCTCGTTGTACTGTTTGGTATTGTTTTTCTGCTGCAACTCCGCCATTTTCTTCAGGTTAGACGTAAGAATACCATCAAGAATTTTGAAGAAATAAGCAGCCGCTGCTGCAACCCGCTTGTGCGCATGATCAAGATCAACATTCAAAACAGAAAATATACGTGACAACTCATTTCTAAACTTTCGAGATGAATCCATCGTACCATTTAGAATCTGCACCTGCTGTGCGACCCAACTTCTATTGATTCCTTTTTGAGATTTTGACCCTTGATTCTTATAAGTTACCTCATGCGACTGCCACGCGTTAAGCAAGTAAAGCCAATCGTATGCATGCACCAGCTCATCATACAGGAATTTATAGGTTGAGCTGCTCAAGTGATCTCCAAGGTACTTTTCAGAAACCTTTGTTTTTGAATATTGGACAACGTTTGTGTCATTCGACAATCCATTCATACCAATTGGATTCAGCAGAATTAGGCCTTCTAAGGAACGCAATCGAGAGAGCGCAACATATGCTTGTCCTGGGACAAAAACTTTTGAAACATCCAATACTGCTTTTTCAAATGTCAATCCCTGACTTTTGTGCACGGTTATGGCCCAGGCCAATTTCAAAGGATAATGCACAAAAGTACCCAGTGTTTTTTCTTCTACCTCACCCGTTGATGGATCCAGGGCATATTGGATATTCTCCCATTCGTATTTATCGACAGAGATTGTTCGCTTCTCCGCAGGAAAACTCACTTTAATCTCATCGCTTTCTAGGGCAACAATACGGCCCATTTTGCCATTGTAGAATTCTTTCTCTAGTGACAAATCATTCTTTATGAACATCACTTGAGCTCCAATTTTCAACTCCAACTCGACGTCAACTGGAAACATGTGTTCGGGGAAATTCCCTGTTACCTCAGCTGTATATTTAACGGAGTTGGTCGACAGCTTCTGAAGTGCATTCGAGTTCATGCGATCTGCATCCCGATTGTGTGTTGTAAGAGTGATGTAATCATCCACTTCTGTCGGGTCGAAATTTGGCCGCACGTATTGATTCAAATGCGCCACATCTTGCGCCGTAATTTCATTGTTGCGCAAGTTGTTCAAAATAGAAAGAAAGACCTCATCTTCCTGACGGTAAATTTTATTCAGTTCAATGTATAACGGAGGATCTTCTGCTACCGATTTTGCATTAAAAAAGTAAATGCTGTTGTAATAGTTTCGCAAATAAGACCACTCCTGTGGTTTAACGACTGGCGGCAATTGAAGCAAATCACCAATATACAATACCTGAACCCCACCAAAAGGCGTATTCATCTTCCGCACGTTTCTTAATGTCCAGTCCATTGCATCCAAAACATCGGCCCTCAACATGCTTACCTCATCAATGATCAACAACTCAAGGTTTCTAAAAATTGCTCTTCGGGTGGAGTTCATTTTAAAATGATGCAGCAGTGTTTGTTTGCTCTCCAATTTCATTTGATTGTTGAATCCACCAGGGATTGTGAAATCAGGAATGAATGTAGCAAATGGCAATTGAAAAAATGAATGTATCGTAACTCCTCCTGCATTCAACGCAGCAATTCCGGTTGGAGCGACGATAACTGCTTGCTTGTGCGTTTCTTTTACCAATTTTCGGAGTAAGGTCGTTTTGCCCGTACCCGCCTTTCCTGTCATAAATACGGATCGGTTGGTTTGGTTGATGAACTGCTCAATAAATTGGGTTATTTCACTTGACTGAGATGATTCTGTATTTTGTTGCATCTACATTAAGTTAGTGAAAATTATGAAATGAAAAACAAAAAAATACGTAATTATTCTTTTCTCAAACGATCAAAAAAAGCGACGAGTGTTGCCTTCTCTTTGGCGCTCAACTTTGCGTCTCCATGGGCAAATGTATACGACTTTAAAGGCATCTCACCACCTTCTACTTCCTCAGTGCACTCCTCAAGTTTGTGCATCGATTTCTCAGTAGAATAAGTTCCCCAAAGTGAAAAATTCAAGTGCTCTCTTCCCTCCTCCACATGGTGCTGCAGCCACCATGATATTGGAGTCACCTCAGCATACCAAGGATACTCAGTTGCATACGAATGGCAATCATAACACGCATTTTTTAGAAGGGTCACAACCGCATCACTAGGAGCCGTCATCGCAATAAAATCCTTATCTGTATCAAATTTCGGAACCGACGTGTCAATTTTAAAGAACTGCAACACGATAAAAAGAACTACAACAGCCAACGCAACCCATCGCCATATTCTTTTTTTCTTGTTTCCCATACTTCTAATTTTGTTATTCGAATTATACTTTCTTATCGAGAGCAAGCTTGGCATCTTCTGAAACAACCAAGTCTGAAACTACTGCTTCTACTCCCAGGGATTCGAACTGAATGTCATCGGCCAAAACTTCTGCGCAAACATAGTCCTTGTTGGAGACAATTGCCTTTTGAATGGCGTCATTTGTATCGACCTTCAGAACGATTCTATCTGTAATTTCAAGACCAGAATCTTTACGCAAGTTTTGAACCCTGTTCACCAACTCACGAGCAATCCCTTCAGATTTCAATTCTTCAGAAACAGTTACATCTAAGGCCACAGTCAGATTTCCTTCTGAGCTCACGAGCCAACCCGGTATGTCCTGAGCTACAATTTCAAAATCACCCAAATCAAGACTAATGGAGTCGCCATTCACTTCTCCTGTCCAACCTGAATTTGATTCGATGAGAGCAATATCATCAGCAGAAAATTGTGCGACCATTCCAGCAATTGCTTTCATGTGCTTCCCATACTTTGGTCCAATCGTTTTAAAGTTGGGTTTGATGCTCTTCACCAATACATTGTTGTCTTCTGTCAACAACTCCAACTCTTTCACATTCACTTCTGAAAGGATCAAGTCTTGAACGTGTTTGAGATTTGTCGCAAATTCATCACTTAACACAGGAACCATAATCTTCTGCAACGGTTGACGCACGCGAATGTTTTCTTTCTTTCTCAACCCAAGAACAAGTGAACACGTTCGTTGTGCAATCTCCATTTGACGCTCCAAGTCTACATTAATATGATCCTCCTGGACACAAGGGAAATCCGCCAAATGAATCGATTCGAACTTGTACTTTTTAGACACACTATTCAAATCTGAAAACAATTGATCCATAAAGAATGGCGCAATCGGCGCACCCAACAGTGCTACTGTTTCCATGCACGTATACAACGTTTGGTAGGCAGAAGTTTTGTCTTTTATTCCTGCGCTGTCGTCTGTGCTTTGCTTCCAAAAACGTCTTCTACACAAACGTACGTACCAATTCGACAATTGATCTCCAACGAATTCTTGAATCAATCTTCCTGCCTTTGTAGGTTCATAATTTTCATAGGCTTCATCTACATTTTTGATCAATGAATTCAACTTTGACAGAACCCAACGGTCAATTTCTGGACGCTCATTAAGCGGTATGTTGTCTTCAGAATAATCAAAGCCGTCGATGTTCGCATACAGTGCGAAGAACGAATACGTATTGTAAAGTGTTCCAAAGAATTTGCGTTGCACTTCCGTAATTCCATCCAAGTCAAATTTCAGGTTATCCCACGGCTGTGCATTTGTAATCATATACCACCGCGTTGCATCCGGACCATAAGTATCTAGCGTCGTGAATGGATCAACTGCATTCCCTAAACGCTTCGACATTTTCTGACCTTTCTTGTCCAAAACCAGACCATTTGAAACCACTGCTTTGTAGCCAACAGAATCAAATACCATTGTTGAAATGGCATGGAGTGTGTAAAACCATCCTCTTGTTTGATCAACGCCCTCGGCAATGAAATCTGCTGGATATCCAACACGATTGTCGATCAATTCTTTGTTTTCAAATGGATAGTGCCATTGCGCATACGGCATAGATCCAGAATCGAACCAAACATCAATCAAATCCGACTCGCGGTTCATTGGTTTTCCAGAAGCGGAAACCAACGTAATCCCATCCATGTAATTTTTATGTAAATCTACTTTCGCATAATTTTCTTTGGACATATCCCCTGCATCAAACGCAGCGATTGGATTTGTCTCCATGAGACCAGCAGCAACGGCTTTGTCACATTCTCTTTTTAGCATTTCTACTGATGAAATACAAACACGCTCATCTCCATCTTCAGTGGACCAAATTGGAATTGGAATTCCCCAATACCTCGATCGTGATAAGTTCCAATCGTTCAAATTTTCCAACCACTTTCCAAAACGTCCAGTTCCAGTTGAAGCAGGTTTCCAATTGATTGTTTCATTCAGCTCGGACATTCGTTTTTTACCTTCTGTCGCTTTGATGAACCACGAGTCTAACGGATAGTAAAGAACGGGTTTGTCGGTTCTCCAACAATGCGGATAACTGTGTACGTATTTTTCAACCTTAAATGCTTTGTTTTCGGTTTTTAGTTGAATTGCCAATTGAACATCTGCGCTTTTATCTGGCGCCTCTCCATCGGCGTAATATTCATTTTTCACGAACATTCCTCCAAATTTTTCTCCCATGTGTATGGTAAACCGACCTTGCAGATCGACTAAG
>Ga0233396_1000128_pt1 | contig 37139 bp, 49 predicted proteins | sample 32DmetaG_FD_183169 | JGI IMG/M metagenome (GOLD analysis project Ga0233396, IMG submission 183169) | Seawater microbial communities from Monterey Bay, California, United States - 32D | ecosystem: Environmental > Aquatic > Marine > Coastal | place: USA: California | collected 2016-10-19 | reverse complement strand
TAAGGTTACTTCCACTTAATGAATAACTTGAAGTATCTGAAGCATCTAACCAAAGTGCGGCAGTGATATCGTTTGCAGGTGACCAAGGTGGCGCCCCAAATGAGTTTGCTCTACGTCCTGCGAAAAAACTACCTGTTACTGTTGATAATATCGGCATTATGTGAAGTCTACCATCTGTCCAAGCACAACGTAAGTTCCACCATCATTTAATATAGTAAATGAGAATGAATCAATTCCGTTTGCGTTTCCTGTAGGAGCCGAGCCACCTTGCCAATTAATGGTCTGTGCCGCTCCTCCTATCTGGACAGCGGTAACTTCATAAGGTGTAGCACCTTGGTTAATAATTACTGTTAAATTAGTTGCGTACTCGGCCGTTAAGCCTAAGTTCGTAAAGTTTGCTGTGATATCGCCTGCGGCACCTGTGTGATAAAATACGTGTCCGTTATCACAATCGTGTGCAACAACGCCTGTTGATCCTGTTAGTGTACCAAATGCTTCTTCAACACCTGTGTCAAATTTTACGTCTGCTGTGAATGTTGTTTCTGCTGAAGTGTTTGCCGCATCTGTGATTCCATAACCAGCAAGTGTAGTTGGCTTACTTGTAATATCTGCAAAACTAAAAGTGGTATCACCTGCAAGAGCAGTTGTACTACTTGTACCCAATGCCAATGCATCAGTAATTCCGTATCCTGCTATTGTAGTTGGCTTGCCTGTAAGGTCAGCAAACGCAACAGTTGTAAGATAATCTGTACCTGCCACTGCCGCTGAAATGTTTCCTGAACCGTCTGCTTTTACTATTCCTGTGATAGCACCTACTACTGGATCTGTTTCTGTGTAACTTGTTAAGAAACTTGTTCCTGATATTGTTGCACCAGTAAAGTCTACACTTGTTGCACCAGTAAAGTCTACTGCACCTGTGAATGCCGGTGAAGCAGTTGATGTAGCATCTGTAATTCCATAACCTGCTATTGTAGTTGGTTTGCTTGTTAAATCTGCAAACGCACCTGAGAACAAAGCAGTGTCACCTGCAAGAGCAGTTGTACTACTTGTACCTAATTGTAATCCGTCTGTGATTCCATAACCTGCTAAGGTTGTTGGAGTTGTACCTAAGTCACTAAAGTCTAAACCGTTAAATGTAGTGCTTACAAAATTTAATGTAGCACCATTATAGTTTGTAACACCTGTGTTAGAACCTGTTAAAACACCAGTCAAAGATGAACCATCTATTGCCGGAAGTGCACCTGTTAATGCTCCTGCATTAATAGTTCCTGAAACTCCGTCAATTAATACAGTTGAATCATCTGCAACTACACTACCTGTTAAATCACCTGTGATTTTATTTGCAATAATTGTGCTGGTTGCATGATCAATAATTGTAGTTGAATCTTCACCTATAACGCTACCAATGATACTTTGTTGTATTACAGCACCACCTGGATTAGCAATACCAGACTGTGCTTCTACTGTAACAAGTCTTGAATATAATTCTGTAAAGTTATCTTCTGCTTTACTAAATGCGGTTCTTAGCGGATCGCCATCACCCTTGTTAGCACTTGATCCAATGTTTATATTTTTCTGTGCCATTAGACTCTCCCTACCACTGCTTCAACAATTCCATACCCGGGGTCGTCCTTGTCTTTCACTGCTTTACCAATAACTTCACCAACACCTGGTGCGTTATTAACTATTGCGTAACCTGGAATACTTGCTGTTACTAACATGTCGCCTTTTTTAACTGCGCCTACTACTAACACTGGAACTCTACCTTGTAATGCAATCGCTGTAACATGATCACCTTCAAGTCCTTTGTTCATCAAGTAACCTGGTTTCTCTGAAACAACACCAGCAACTCTTGTGTCGCCTTTGTGTGTTGTAGTTGTAAGTTCTTGTTCACCGCCAAACACAAGAACTGAACCAGTTTCGTATTCTGCGTCTGCAAGATAATTCTCTGCCAAGTCAGCGTATAATGCTGTGTTAGCCTGTCCTTCAAATGTAACTGCATGTATTTGATTATATTTTAGTGCCGCACTACCTATGTTGTACACACTTGTTGTACCTGGTAGCATTGCCGCTGTGCCTATTACTAATCTTTGAGCACCATCAGTTACAAAACTAATTTGATCAGCGTTACTAAATCCTGTTCCAGCACCAATACCAATACCTGTACTGTTAGCATCTGCTTCGCCTGGTGCTTCAATAAATGAATGGTATGCCCAGTCTGCCGCAATATAGTTCTCATCAGCAAATGTACTGTTTGCTTGGAAGTTACTTTCTGTTGCTCTACTTGCACCAATGTTTAAGTTACCAGTCATTGAGTTGTTAGTAACACCAGCACCTGTTGTTTGTGAACTTAAGAATAATGTTGTACCTGGATTTGTAAAGTTAACTGTTGTACCTGAAGTGTCAATAATTCTTGCACTGTCAATATCTAATGCTTGTACATTGATCGAACCATCTGTATGTGTTTTAACAATCGCACTTGGAGCACCAATAGTAGTAAATGTACCACCACTGTCAACAATAGTTGAGAACGGAATAGCACTAACGTCACCGTCGGAACTATCACCTGTTGCTCTACCAATTACATGTTCGTCTGCGATATTTGCAAGTTTCGCTATAGGTAGTTGACCATTATCAATACTAATAAATCCGTTGTCGCTACTAAACACTACATTATCAAATGCCGCACTACCTAAATCATTTTGTGTAATACCTGTTGCGTTTGCTCTTACTGTTGCCGCGTTTAGATTTAATTTACTTTGTGCAATCGCCGCCGCCGCATTAACGTCAGCATTGATAATAGCGCCTGCTGTAATTTGGAAGTCGGCAGTGTTAGCATTCCATGAAATACCAATGTCGCCTACTGGTGTTGCATTATCATAAACGCTACCGTCAAATAATAAAATGTCACCACTTGCTCTGTTAGCAACATTAACACCAATCGCTTCATCACCAAATGGTGTTCTGTTATCTACGTAACGTTTGTTAGCACCATCAAAGTCTGCACCTGGATCTCCCAAGCCTGTAATATTGTTGTTACTAAAGTTAATGTTTGCACTTGGACCAATGGTTCCATCTCTTGAAATAAATCCTGCACCAATTGGATTGCCAACAATCAATGATGCTTCGTCCATTCCTAAACGTCTGTTTACATATCCTCTTACTGCTGATTCAGTTGGAGCCGAGTCAACAGCATTATCTGTCATTCCATCATCACTTGAGAATTCAGTAATAACAACACCACGTTTGAATCCAATACCGTCCAAGTTACTTAATGCAATACTTGCCGCAAATGTAACTCTACCTGTACCTTGGTCAACTGTAAAGAATCTACCTACACGGAAGAATCCGTCTTGGTCTGTACTTACGTAGAATACTCTACCTTTACCACGTTCTTGTACTTCGTTTGCTTGTACTGGCTCTTGTGGTGCACCATAAATTTTACTTGGATAGTTACTTGTGTTAAATCCACCTGATCCAATATCATTAAAGTCATGTCCTGTTGCTCTTGCTACAGAAATATTAACTGTTAGTCCTGCGTTCTCTCCACTGTTCAAACCAATACGTAATGTTCTTGTATCTGAACTTGTAAGTGGTGTTTGTAAACCTGCGGCTACTGTAGCATCACCTAATGCCGCATCGTTGATGTTGTTAACATCTTCAATACTTAAAATAGCATAACCTGATTTCTGTGCGTAACTTAATACTCTGTGAACTTTACCGTCCCAACCAAAAATCATGTCACCATTGTTAAGTCTATCAATCTCTGCTTGTTCAGTAATTGTTTCAATTGAAATTGCTACGTCACCTGCCGCGTTACCATGTGATGTACCTGTACCAGCAAAGGCTGTACCTGCAATGTTCGCTTGGTTAACAACAACTCTAATGTAATCGTAGTTTGCGTCAAATGTAACTAACTGTTGATTAGCACCTGGAAGTGCAGTACCAATTGAGTTAGCACTACCAAACGCAATAGTTCTATATGTAAATGTGTCTTGTTCGTCAAACACGATAGCAGTTGATGGTCTAATAACTGCTGTTGTTTCTAAGTCATCAAATATAAAGTTTTGTAACGCTCTAATAATAACTTTGTCATTGTTTGCTAATGCCGCCGCTAATCCATCGTTACCTGAAATATTAAGTTTGTAAATTTTACCATCACGTGAAGCACCAGCAACATCTGAAAATGCTGTTGATTGTACACTTGCAACTTCGTATCTTACTATACCAGCCGAACCACCGTGATTGATTTCAATCTCTGAAACGTTATTTGGAATAGTACCTACGTCGTAAACATAAACAATATTTTTCCCTGCTTCGTTAAGTGCGTCAACACCATTGTCGAAAACACGAGCAGTTTGTACCATAGGTTCTTCAAGTGTAATTTGATCAATAACTTCGTTTGGATCTGATCCTGAAGCAACAAGTCCGAAGTTACCATTTGAGTTAGAACCGTTTAGTGATCTAATCTGTGAACCGTTGTTTGCCATATATGCCGCATGACAATAATATGTAAATGTTGAAACTTGTTCTGTTAATGCACCATTGTTAACAACAATACCATAACCTAAGTCGTTAACCTGTGTATAGTCGTTTGCCAACATTGAAGTGTTACCAGCAGTTTGTAATACAATATCTGTACCATCTGCAAATTGGAAACCAGCACCAGCAATACCTGAAGTTGGATTTAGGAATAATGTTGCAGTACCTGCCGCTTGGTCATAATTTGTAACAGCATCAACTTGATAACGTACACCGTCAATAAAGAATGGACATGGTGTTTGTGGTCTTCTAATTCTTAGTCCACTACCTACGCCGCTTGATACGTTAAGTGTGTATGCATCATCTTTAGTGTTAACTGTCATTGTTAAGTTAGCAACAAAGTTATCAATGTACATACCACCGCGGAATGCTTGTTTGTTTGCAGATCTACTAAATGAACTGTTAACCTGTACGTAAGGAGATTTAATTAGAATCTGTCCATCTGGATCAAGTACCTGTGCAAATCCACCGTGCCCTTGCATACTTGTGTTCATGATTCTGTTTGAATCATTCATCATAAACACATCAATGTCTTGGTTGTTCTTAGGTGGATTGTAACTTGCGTCAAATGCAAATACTACACAATCGATAAGTGCATCTGAATGTGTTTGTACTCCTGCTTCTGAAACTGCTGTTGCAGTTGTGTTCTGTGTTACGTTACTTTGTAAACTTGCACCAAATGCCGTTTTAGCAAACACACTTGGAGTAATTGTTTTAATAATATTAATTGCCGCTGTAGTTTGTTGTTCTTGTCCTGCTACTGCACCTGAATAGTATGCACTCTGCATTGCAAGAGTTTCTACTCTACCACCTGCTGGATTTTTCAAGTCAGCAACATGAGCATCTAAAATTAATCCTGTATCTCTACGACATTTAACTTCGTTGTAAGTAAAGCCACTCCAAATACCTGAACCACCTGCCACTTGTGCATTGATCCAAGCAATAACTTCTTCAACAATAAAGTCTTTGTTTAGTCCTAATAACTCTGCCGCATTAGGGAAGTTACCTGGATTGGTTGCCGCATCTGATCCAAGGTTAACAATTTTTGTTGGATCTGCTGTGTAATGATATCCGTATCTTGGATCTACCAAGTCTGGCATAACACTTAGGCCGTTAGTAATAACATTCTCAATGCTCTGCATCAATGTTGTTACTCTTGCAGTTTGTCCTGCTTCAGTTACTGCTAAACCTGTTGTTTGTGATGTAATAGATTGTAATGCTGTGTAAGATGCTTGTGGTAAAATATAATCAACTACAACACTTCTTGCATAAGCAAGTGCCGCCGCAGTTTGTGCTTCTTGTCCACCAACCTGTGAAACTGTTCCTTCGTAATACCTTCCAGCATTTAGATAAGTTTTAGCATTACCATTGTATTTGATATCGTGTGCAATACCATCAAGAATGATTCCTGTATCTCTTTCACACTTGGCTTTGTTATATACAAATGAAGTTGAGAACGGTGAAATGTTACCAGCCACCTGTGAATCAATCCAAGCAATAACTTCGTCTTTAACAAATTCTTTGTTTGCTTTGATAATTGCTACAGCATTTGGATTCTGCGTAGGAATCAAATCTAAGCCATCAAACTCTGCATCTCTAAAGAAGTATGTGTTAATCCATTTAGATTGTGAACCTCTGTTCTTTGGTCTAATAATTGTACGTCTAAAGTCTGTACCTTTAATAGAACAGTTAGCAGGAAGTTTGATTGGATAATCTTCTTCGTAAATTCCTGATTCAACATGAATACAAATTTGTGTTTTAATTGCAAAGTTACCGTATTCAATTCTTTCTTGTGTGCTAAACTGTTTAGGTTCAATTAAGAATACACGTAACTCATCTGTACTTGCACCTCTTGTATATTTTACAATTCTACCTAACGCACCTGTTGTTTTACCTCTTAAAATTTTACCTGGAAGTATATCAACGTTTGATGCCGCACCTTGATCAACATAACCTTGTCCACCATTGTCAAGTGTAAGTGTTACAGTTGAACCTTCAATCAATGTAGTTGTATCAAGTACACCTAAACCATTGTCGATAATATTTGTAATAATATCAATCTTACCAAGTACTGCATTTCTTACTGTTGATGTAACAACTTGTGATCCATCAATAGTTTGTGTAATACCATCTACGTTTCTTACAGGTGTAACTGTACCATTTTGTAAGATAGAGTTAATAATTGTTTTACCGTAATTAATACCTGCAAGTGTTTCTGTTTTTTGTGTTGTTCTTGCAATCTGTCCTGATACAGAACTAAAGTATCTCTTACCAGCAAGTATTGCCTGTGAGTTAGCGTTTAGTCCTTGCTCAATGTCAATAGCCAAACCTGATGTAATAAGACCCATGTCTCTTTCACAAGTTGCTTCGTTGTATTGGAATGTAGGATATGTTGCACTAACGTATGCTACAATTTCTTTCTTAATAAAATCTAAGTTTGCTCTAAGTAGTGTTGCCGCCGGAACACCTGCTGTATGTGCAGATGTAATTGTTTGTGCTGTAATATTACTGTCAGCCGCACCGTTGTTATATGTAACTGTTTGTACATAAGCACCTGGCTCTAACGGTGATGTATCAATTAGTTCTTCTGCTTTCTCAGCCGCTTTACCAATTGACTTATAAGCAAATTGTAAACTACGTCCTTCTTTACCTACTGGTGAAAATTGTTGTGTGTCATCTCCATTTGTTCTAACATATAAATCTACAATACTTGTAAAACTTGAATTGTCAACATAAAACTTTGATGCCGCTTGTAAATCATCTACATCGTTTGGTGTACCACTGCCTGCCAAGTTACCTGGGTGGTCATGTAAGTAAAGTGGACCTGTCATGTCATCACCTTGTCTACGTACTGTAGCACTTCTTGGTAATGCTTCTGTTGTTAAGTAGTTGCCATACAATGCTGAATTGTATTCATTGTCAGTAAGCGTGTGTGTACCACCTGGGTTACCTGACGCTCCTGCGTTTGCTAAAATTTTGTTTGTATTTGCTAAGGCGTCTGCCGCTGTTGGGTGAAAACTTAACTGGTTAGCGTTTACGTATCTCATGTAGTAAACTGTAGAGTCTGTTAAGTTAGTCGCCGCTGGATCACCTACGGAAACTGTGTATTTAAAACCTTGTCCGTTAACGCTGTGGTCGTAACCGTGTAGAGCAACAATGGCGTTGTTGTTTGTAAAACTACCAATGACCTTTGCGTACTCAGTACCATCAGCAGGTTCTGCTCTCATTCTATTTGGAGCACCTTCAATTTGATATCTGTTGTCGTTGTATTTTTTATCAGCAACTAAATCGTGTACTGTAATTTGTGTTGAATGTGTTGTGTTAAAATCTGTTGCCGCTTGATCTGTGATTGGACCAATGTTACCAAGTGTAAAGTTACCTGAACCATTTAGATAACCACCAATGGTTGGTTGTAAGTCTGAACTAATTGCACCACCACTGTTTGTAATAACAAGTTTAGTTGGATCAGTGTTATCAATTAAGATACCAGTTCCGCCTTCAACTGATTTCATTAATAATGTTGAACCAGCATCGTTAGATACTGGAATCTTATTAGCACCTAATTCATCTGGTGTGTCTGAAAGTGCAGTAAATCTAATAGTACCGCCTTGTCCAAATACTGCGTAAAGTTCACTAAAGTTTTCGTTTACTTTACTAAAGGCGTCTCTAATACTATCGCCGGTAGCGTCATTACCTTCTACACCAATGTTAATTATACTTTTTGCCATTTTTTAAAATCCTATTGACTCACCACAACCGCAACTTGATGTTGATGCAGGGTTTTCTATTGTGAAGTAAGAACCAAATACTTCTTTTTTATAATCTATTGTACTACCTAACAAATACATTACACTTGTATCGTCGATAGCAAACTCTCCGTTTGGCAATTTAATAACTTCATCACCTGTTTGTGATGCACTATCTAATGCCCAGTCGTACTTGAAACCAGCACAGCCACCGCCTTGTAGTGATAAACGTACTACCTTCTGTTTATGCTCGTTTAACATATCTGTCATACGTTCTATTGCGTTATCTGTTAGTTGTACTACTGCTGTCATTTTGTTTCCTTACTATTATTTAGTTTATATTTTATAATCCGAATGTAAATAGGTAAATACTTGTATGTTTAGTAGAACAGAACAAGAAGTCAAATGGTATAGCCGTAAGTCTAAAAAGGGTAAGCCACATTCATACAAGCGTGTAAAGACTGTAATTATATTTGAATGTGATAACTGCCACGAAGAATTTAAACGTGACAAAGGACAAGTAGATCCTAAACGTTTAGATAACGCCTATAACCACGTGTGTCCAGAATGCGATCCTAAACGTTTTGCACAAAAGAAAGGTGCAGAACAAAGGCGCAAACTAAACACTACCGTAGATGGTTTACTTACAATTGATCAATTATAATTATTCTGATTTCCAAATAGTCCAAGCACCATAACCAATAGCCGCGTATGCCGCCAATTTAGCAAATGGTCCTGCTATAAGGACAATAACTCCTACTGCGATAAGCATTGCGCCATCCCAAGAAGTTCTTTCGTCAAGTCTTTTTTGAATCCAATTTTTCATTTAGTTTCTCCTTACTTGTTTTTTGCGTTCATGTGCTTACGTAATTGAGTTACAAGTTTGTCTTTTGTAAGACGTTTGTCTAACTCAATGCCGTGAGTTCTTCCCATCTCTTCTAATTTTGATTTTGTCATCTTAGACATATCTGCCTTTGATGGAACCAAAATTAAAGGTGCTGACTTTGGCTTCTTATTAGCCACGTGGTCTGAAAGTTTCAATGTCTTTTTCTCTCCTGCACCAAAAAGTGATTTTAAAAATGATATCATTATTTTTCTCCGTTTGTAAGAGTAATTACCCCGCAAGCCAATCTTTCACCTGCGTTTCCGGTTTTCAACGATTCAGCGTCTCCGCCTTTTCCTAAGTCATCTGTGTCTTCGTGTACTACTATTGCTCTACCAATAATACTACGTTCGCCAATTAAATCAATACGTTCTGCTTTAATTGTAAACTCTGATATCCCGTCAGAGTTGGCTGTGATATTTCCTAAATCACCCACATGGCCATTTTTGAGATCTCCATGCTCTACCCCGTCTGGATTGTAATGCCCGCCTGCACTCTCACACCCGTTTGATAGATCGCCAAATTCGTGTACATGAAATCCATGTTCACCTTCAGTTAACCCAGTTATCTTACCCTTTATAAGAGTAGCAGTGCCTGGGCCTTGCATAAAGAAAATTGTTCCCTTAACAGTGTCCGAATGGACTAAGTCACAAACGGCTACAACTTTATCGTCTTCTGCTTCGGATAGTTTTCTTAGGCTTTCGCACTGACAAGTTCTTGCTTTGGTACGTTCACAGTTTTGAAGTTGTTTAAATCGCATACTGTATTTACCTTATGTTCTAACAGTTTCTGCGAAGCAAGGTTTTTGTGTTTAGACTCTACCATAATGTCTGCAGAGTTGTTAAACTGTAGAGCCCAGTCATTTACTGCGTTATTCCACATCATATCGCTATGAGCTCGTAGTTTTGCTTTCTTAAAGCCTTGTTCAAGTAGTTCGTCCATGTTAGGTAATACGTCAGGATCATGTCCTACAAGTAAGTCTTCACGTGAAACACTGTAATGGATAACAGGACGTACACCACGCCAACTGTCAACTACGCGATGATATCTATCGTCGGAGGGTTGTATGTATTCACCTGTACGCACCCAGTGATGGTGTATGTCAAGTACGAGTGCGACATGTTTTTCAAGTTCGAGTGACGCATCGATGCCCCACGACATTTCGTCGTTCTCGATCGTAATAACGTTTCTCGCCTCTTGAGATAATCTTGGGAGAGCATTGATGATACCGGCTGGACCTTGCCTGCCTGATATGTGGACATTACATTTAAAGTCTTGGAATTGTTGGCCGTAGCCCATCCATCTGATGCAATCAACATGATATTCAAACTCCTCTATACTTCTATTTACGATATCTGGGTTATCACTTGCCAGGACAGTAAACTGACCAGGATGCATACTAAGACGAACATCCAAGTCTCTCGCACGTTTACCCACGTTCGCAAAGTTTTTCGCACAATAGTCACGTACATCAGGCTTGCGCCAGAAATAAGACCAATCAGACTGAGTGTAAACAGGGAGAACATCACTACCAAGACGTACCATTCTAAGTTCATTAGGTAAACCTCCTACATAAGAAATCAAATTCATATACGACTGTATGTTGTGAACCATAATGTCCCACAGTCGTTGCTCGGCAACTTCTCTTGTTTGCCTGTTCAACCATTGTACTGTTGTACTTCTTGTGTTGAGTGGACGCTGAATCTCCTCAAGAAGTTTTTTCTTCTGAGTCTGATCAGGGTGCATGTATTTGCAGGCAAAGCCGATTCTCTTATTCATAGTTATATTATACAATCTTTATTATTAAATGTCAAGTTTATTTCCAATTATCTTTACACCATTGATCTACACTATTATGAGGGTGTGGCTCGCCATGAAACACGGCTACACTTGTTTCGGGTTTGATAATTGGTTCGCCGGGTACATTAAAATTACGTACTCCGTTAATCCTACTCATAGGTGGTTTGTTACGCATTTCCCATTTGTAACTTTGTATCCATTCATCTGGCCAAAAACAAAAATTATCACGTACCTGACTGTATATCCAATCTTGGTCTCCATGTAACCTTTTGGTTACAACAAAGTTATCTTTTTCAAAATTTGTCCATACATGATCTTGTGTGCCTGACTTCATACGCCAAACACTTGAATTCATCTTCTTCCAATCTTGTCTTATGTGTCTATTAAAGTCACGTATGATACAAAACTTATCTGGATTATATGTAAACAAGTTATCAATGTTTCTAAAAATAATAACATCAAGATCAAAATAAAGTATGTTTCCTTTGATAGGTAACTGTGGACTAAAGAAGTAAGGCTTGTACCACCAACCTGTTACAGGTAGTTTAGGTACTGGTAAAACTCTTACTCCTGGTTGAATACCATTACTGTTGTCTGTAAAACAAACAAACTCGTAAGGTACAGTGGTATTTCTGCTAACCATGTTGGCTAACACATTTACATATTCCGCACTATACTTGTCGCCCCACTTCAGGCATACAACATAGTTCTTCATTAAACTATCCTTCGTAAATTGCTGAGTTGGCGCCGTGTTCTGCACATTCAACTTTTACAACATAACAACGATTATTGCTTTGTTCTCTAATCAATTTGTCTGCAAAGTTAAATGCGTGTTCGGCAAACTTTTCTGCACCAACACCATCAAAGACTCTAATCTCTGCAAGGTCAAGTGATTCAAGTTCTTTCATCTTATCCATGTGTGGATCGTTGATGTCAACTGCTACTTTATGATCGAAATGATCTTCAAGCCATGCTTTGATTTGTTTTAGTCCACCAAAGTCTACTGCCCAGTTTTTGTTATCCAATTCATCGCAACCAAAAGTAAATGTAAATGCTAATGAATATCCATGCAACAAATGGCAGTGTGAATGATCTGCATTTGGTTGTCTAAAGACTGCCGACAGTCCTATATTGTGTCCGTAATGTTTTGTACTATAATGTTTTCCCATTATTATCTCCTATATTAATAATGGCGGCAGAATTAGAAGGGTTGACGCCAAGTCCTTTGTTAAACATAACACTAATTATATAATATCTATTCCTGTTTGTCAACCGGAAAATTACCATAATGATGCATCTTCGCGGCAACAAGAGGAATCAATTTCTTACGCATAGTGTTAAAACTTACTGTGATTCTCTTTGATGATGTATTTGGATCAGTTCTATGTTCAAGCCAACTTGGAAAGATCAATAGCAAACCTGATCTTGGTTTACAACTTGCAAAATAACTACTGTAAGGATTTTGTTGTTCAAAAACATCGTTCATTCTTAAAGGACGTAATGGTGATTCAAAAATTAACGGACAACTATCGTCAGCAACATGCGGATAAAATGCTCCGCTAACAACACTACCTTCGTGTCTATGTTTATCTACTTGTCCGCCTTCTTCCATTACGTTAAACCAACTCGTTCCTAAAATGGATTCTTCAAGTCCTGCTGTCTTACAATACAAGTCAATGCAGTTTTGTATATCTGCTCTTAATTTTGCAAGTTCAGGTTTGAACAAAAATTCTTCATCGCCTTTAATGAAACTGCTTTTACCACCAATTATTAATGCATGGTCTCCAGTTTCGTGACTATTGATTATATCAAGGCATGTGCTTATTTCGGAATGACCAGTTAGATCAAATGCACTTACAAGGGTAGGAAATAACGATAGGTTTTCTTGATTATAAGACATTTGTAAGTTCCGTTATATTATGAAACTCTACATTATCAAGTTTCCATTTGTCAGGCATTTCCCAACCTTCTTTATTGAATACTCTAAATTTTTTGTGTGAGTAGTGTTCCATACATTTGCCTATTTGGTGTATCCAAAAACTTGGATCAATCTCTTTTGAATCTGCATCTGCATAGTTACGTGAACCTTTGTACATATTGTTTACTTTTTTATCAATACCATAAAGGTCAAAACCTAATAAGTCAACTGTGTCATTAGGTGCTGATTGCATACAAGCAATTAATACTGCATACGATCCACTACCCCAATGAAATGGTTGATCTCTTTTTTCGTCTGTTGCATACCACAGACCAGGAACACAATTTACATTGTGTTTACCTCTAAAATGTTCTAACCAATCTAAACGTGTCCAAATACCTGACTTCAAGTTTACGAAGTTATTAACTGCTTCTTGAGCCATGCGTTGATCACAACACACAATATGAAGTACTTTTGCTTCCCTGAAAATAGCATTACAGCCTACCTTAGGAACGTCAATATGGTCTAATACAATGCCTTTACGGCTTTCTCCGTTGCCTACTACTAACATACGAATATTTAATAAATACTACTGTTAATAGGAACAATACTGGTATGCCCACAGCAATTTACGATATATTTAGATACATTAAACTTTACTCTCCTGACGGTACAACTCTGGAGCAAACACTTGAAGCAGATAATACACAGGATAGTTTAAGTATTCGCAGAGGTGATGGAATCAGTTGGAATGTACCAACTGTAAGTCCAGGTGCGACTATAACTGTTACAGTAGGTTTTGATACAGGTGGCGGTGTGGCAATGGGTGCTTACTACCTTGACGGTGTTGAGCAAAAAGCACTTACACTTCAAAAAGGTCAAGTATATACTTTTGATCAAACTGATGCTACCAACTCATCATACGGTGGTTATCTAAGTCCAATGGTATTCAGTAACACAGCCGACGGTGCTGTAAGTGGTGCTATCAGCGGAGAAGAATACGAAACAGGTGTAACTTACTTGCTTGATGATGTAGCAGTAACTAAGGCCAATTACAAACTTGGATTCACAGGTGCAACAACAAGAAAAATAAGACTTGAACTAAACGATTCAGCACCAACAACATTTTATTACGGATCACACGATAACGTTGGACAGGGTGGTACTATAACAACCACTGCTGGTAACGACATTATGATGATTGATGTTGATTACAATTTAGATGTACCTCCAGGAACAACAAAAATAGAATTAACAGATGTAAACGCCGCAACAACACACGTTGAATTATCAGCGGCTGGTGGTATACAACTAACAAGAAAGAACGGAAGCGAAATTGAAATCGGTTCTTTTGCAGTAGCAGAAATAGATACGTTACATACTGTAACAAAAAGAAATGCTATTACTACTAACCAACTTTACATACAAGACATTGAAGTTGGAAACATCACAAGCAGTACAACTGAAGATGGATTTGTTTCTCCAACATCAGAATTTTTAGGTACTGGTACAGTAGGCGATGCACTTAGACTTGCAATAGATCAAAGAGAAATTACATCTAACACTGTTACAAAGACATTTACATTTAACAGTAAACCATCTAAAGGCGTACTGCAATATACAGTAGGTTACCAATTAGATAGTGGAACATCTGCAACAGCAGTATCGGCAAGTATACAAAGATTTAACGGTGTTACTTGGACAACACTTGATACAGTTTCAGGTGTAGCAGGTGTACCATACGAGTTTTCAAACTTATACAATGAAGCAGATAACAGTGGCGGACAATACAGAGCAGTGTTTACCATCTCAGGTAACACAGGAACTATTACACTTGAACTTCAAGCATACTATGAAATAATTGAGATTACAGATAATCCTGTACTAAGAACTGAAAGCGGTACTGGTACAGTAAGAACACGTGACCTTGCACCACTTGGTGTTAATGACATTGGTAGAGGCAGTGAGCCATACGACAATGTCTATGCTAACACATTCCACGGACACCTACAAGGAACATTCGACGGTGAAATAACTGGTAGTGTATTTGCTGATGACAGCACACAACTTGTAGACGCTGTCAACGGTTATCTTACTGCTGATATTAATGTAGGTAATACTCCATTTACTGTAACTTCATCACAGTTTAATACTGCTACAACAACAAGTGGTATAAACCTTAACTCTACAGGAACTATAAACGTAAACGCTACAACTGGAGGGTTTCTTAATCTTATTGCAGAAAATGGTACAATTAATATAATTGCTGAAGGCGGCAATGATATTTTTATTGGAACAAAGGCAGATGGAACAAATACGGTATATATTGATGGTAACACAGGTATTGATGCGAGAACACCATTTATTAATAATCCAATTTTTGCTCGCGAAGGATTTGTAGGCGACCTAAAAGGTTCAGTGTTTGCTATTGATGACAGTTCAACAGTTATTGATGGTAACACAGGTACAGTATTAGGAGAAGTTAATAACTCACAAGTAACAACTGCTAACGCTGAGATAGGAACCTTTACAGATACTGTAGGTACAATTACTGCTGGTAACATCACAGGCTTCAAGATGATGAGTGATGCATACGGAACGAACGGTACATCAAAATTAGTCGATGCTACGGCTAACCAGATAGTTGGTGAAGTAAATGCAAACATAAACAAAACAGGTGCATTAACTATTGCATCAGATACTTCAATTACCATGTCAGGTACAGGTGTTATTAAATTTAATAATGGTGTTGGTGTAGACGCAAATGGTAAACTTGCTAACGTAGCCAATGCGGCACAACCTTTTACAATAGCAAGTCCGGTAACACTTGAAAGAGAATTACGTTCAAGTCCAGGTATTCAAGAAAAAATGTTGTACACAAACGTATCAACTGGAACATATGAAATTGATACAACTGACACACAGAACGTTTATTGGAACGCACCAAGCGGCGCTCTTGTTGCAAACTTTACAGGACTTGAAACAAGTACACAAAGAGTAAGACGTGTAAGAATACATATAGTACAAGGTGGTACTGCTTATATTCCTACGATAGAAGTTAATGGTGTTACACAGACGCCAACAGATTTAGGTGCTGTTTCAAGTGCAATAAATTCTTTAAACATATATGAATACACATTCTATAGAACACATCTTAATACTTGGGAAATTTATCGTCAACAGGTAGATGGATCATTAAGTTTAGTTGATACTCAGATCAATGGTGATTTAGCATTTTACAGTGATGATGGTGCCACTTTAGCAGGAACCATTACAAATAACAATAACAGATTAGAGTTTAACAACGAAGACGGTACGAGAATGTTCTACTTTGATGACACTCAAAATTGGATCTCAGTTGACAGGCCAATATCTGTAAGTACTTCTCATTATGTATCAACAACTAAGATACAACAGGGTGCTGGAGCGGCTGGAGATATTACTATTGAACCTGGAGCAACTTCAGGTGAAGTAATCATACAAGGTCCGTTAACAGCGGCAGGTGCCTTTACTGGTAGTAGACAAACTATTAGTGGTCCAGGTGCAATTAACCTAACAACATTATACACTGAAATTACAACAACTGGCGCAGATACATTTACATTGGCAAATGGTGCAATAGGTCAGATGAAAATAATTGTAATGGTAGTAGACGGCGGTAACGCAACTATTACTCCAACTACCTTTGCAAACGGTACATCAATTACAATGGATGCTGTTAATGATTCAGTTACAATGATCTATGGTGCAAACGGTTGGCAAGTAATTGCCGCACAAGCAATCGATATTATCTAATATTATTTTTTATTTTTACGGAAGTCGTCTTTAAGATCTCTGATATCTTTCATCACTTGCTCAAAACGATTTGATGTAGTTGTAAGTAACCTGTTAAGTTCTCTTACTGCGTAGATAACCCACCACCACCAAGTAAATGCTACTACACCAAATGCTAAAGCAATAAAACATATTACCCATTCAGTTATAGTATTGAAATCAAATACTAAGATTAGCAATAAGGCCAAGAGTGCAGTTAGTGGTGCAACCTTGCCTATCCAACTCCATGCCTTGACATGGCTATTAATTTTGTTATTTTTCATGGACTACCCTTCGATATTACCGAATGGTTTCCATAGTCCTGGTGTTCCTTCGCGTACACAAATCCAGCCTATCCAACCACCCGCTTCTGGTGAGTTGTTCCAAACAATGTCGCCGTTTTTCCATAATCCATCTTGTGGAGCGTCACTGCCTGTCGCAAACTTCTTACCTTCAAACTTTATTGGACCAGCAACTTCAAAGTTCGCACTTGGATTTGCTACTCCAATACCAACCTTACCAAACATGCTAATCTTAGTTTCAGTGTTTTCCTTCTGACCTATTGTTACATGTCCGTATGCTGATATACCTATTCTTGTTGTGTTGTCAGTGATAATTTTTAATTCACTTGTACTGTAAGTTCCAAGTTTTACTGTTTCATATTCTGGTTCAACAATAAATTCTGTAACTTCACTACTAATACTCAACTGTCCGTTAGGTGCTTCTGTACCAATTGACATACGCATTGCGCCACTGTCCCAGAAAACAAAATCGTCTACATTTAAGTCTCCGTCAACTTCGAGTCCTTGTAATCTACCTACTGATCTAAGTTTAGATCCAGTAACTGTTTCACCTAATGATGTTGCAGTGATTACTGGTACATTGTCAATTGAAAAGTTTGCTTCGCGGTGCAAGTCGATTGAATGACTACTCCAAAGTCTACTTGGATTCGTTTGTAAAATAAACGATTTAGCATTGTCGCCGTCTTGCCATACTAAGCCTTTGCCTATGGGTGAATTCCCGTTTTGTGTATCGAACGTTAATGAACTGCTTCGCTCTTGTCTAACGTCAGCAGTTAATTCGTTTACGTGTAGGCTGTTTACTTCAAGGTGTCCGTCGACCTTCATGTTGCCATTTACATCAACATCACCTTCAAGTGTCTTTACAACTAAAGTGTCTGTAGTAACGCCAGCATTATCTACAAGCAGAACAGTTTTGTTTGCTTGGTCAGTAATACCAGTACTTCTAAATTGTGTAATCTTACCACCTTGAATAGCATTACCAGTCAGTTGGCGATCTTCAATTCTCTGAACAGGTACAACTCTACCGGCAATGATTTCAATGCTATTGCCAAGTTCGATCAGCCCCTGTTTGATTTTCGTAATTTCGTTATTGTCTATGTCACTATATTGCATAACAGTATTTATCTAACTGCTTTAAGAAGTATAGTATCCGGATTTATCCTACCATTAAGTTTGATATCTACTGCATTGATAGTATCTAAGAAATCAACTAATTTACGTTTACCTGTGTCTTTAAACTCTTTTAATTTCTCCTCAGGCTTACGTAAGGTCTTTTGTACGCTGGTTTCTTCATTGAACTGCGTGATTGTAGTTCCTTTGATACTAAGGCCTGTACCTTCACGTTCCTGTCCTAATGGGTCAATAGTTTTAGCAACATATTTTCCAAGTTTACGTGTCTTAGTATTAAACACCCAAAGTTCATTACAGCCTGGAATCTCAAGAGGATTAATACTTGCCAATTGAAACTTGCTGTCATTAACTGCAAACTTCAATTTTGCAATTAGTTTTTCTTTGCTAATTGAACGTTTTTTACGTGGCTTACGTGATGCCTTAGCAGTTTCAATAACTACGTCTAATGCACCCATATACGTGTTCAGTGCTTGTAGTTTCTTTTTAATATCTGTTTTACTAAAGATAGCATAACCTTCTTTTAACTGTGCCGCCCAATCTTTTTCTTGGTCTGTTGCATTTGCAGGCAGTTTAGGTGGGTCAAGTACTTCTGAAAGTTCCTTGATTTCGTCTACGTAACACTCTTTAAGTTTCCTGGCATGTGCTTGTGTTACCTTAAACTCATAAAAATGTTTCTTAAAATTAAATTCTTTAGGATTAAATGCAAGAGGATCATCGGCCCAAGTATCTAACCAACCCTGTGGCTTTTCGTCCATGATACACATTTGATTCCAAATACGTTCTTGGATAGTTGGAACATGAACATTCTTCTTCTTTTCTTCTTGCTTCTTTTCTTCTTCCTGCTGTCTGTGAAATGCATCTGCTTTGAACTGTAGTTCTTCAAGCCATCTATTAATGCTTTCACTCATAGGCTTAGGTGTACCCATTGTACCTGCAAGTGATTCCCAATACTTGTTGTATGCTTCGTTAACATCTGGCTTACCTAACAATCGCATACGACACATACCGCCAAGTGTGCTACTGTATCTATTTTCGGGAACCTTTTTAAATTTAGGAACGTGTTGGCGCCAAGCATCTTGCTTTTCCATATATTCTAACGTCCAACGTTTAAAGTCTGCTGACTTACATTCCATTCGATAATAATCTAATGCTTGTGACGAACGTCTGCCAAAGTTCTCAGGACTACAGTCTTTTAAATCTTCTTCTGTCCAAGTAACTTCACTGTTCGTACTCTTTGCTCTACGAACAGGTTTCCTTTTCTTTGTTTTAATTCCCTTCAAGGCGGTCAAAGCCATCTATAATTCTCCTCAAGTTTTGTATATTATATAGTCTAATAATTAAAAGTCAAGCAAAAATGGCTTATAATTATTATTCTTCGGTGTTTACCTTACCACCTTCGGCTCTGAATAGTCTTCGTAAAAACCATTTGTGTTGTTGATAATAATCTTGTAAAGTGTAGTCAACTTGTCGTTGTTCCCATGCCATAACTTCATCTTTGTGTTTCATCCAAATCTCTTGAATAAAGTTTCTCCAATTGCTTTGGCGTGTGAAAGTCGAGAAGTCGGGCCATTCAGATTGTTCATCTGTAGTCATACTACTCGTCTTTGATTTGAACTAACGGATCACTGTAAAAAGAGTCGTGGTAGTCACCACTCTTTTGAAACTGTCTTGTTGACGTTTCTTTAAGAAGTACACCATTTTTTATTGTGTATGTTGTGTACTCTGCTTTGATCATGCCGTCAGTATCTCTTTCAAGATGTTGCTTCATTGGACCTTCTCCGATCATTATACTATCTCCTCTACAATTCCAAGTACTTCAGCAAGGAATAACATTGCTCCTGAAAGCATCATTAGAAACCCTACTTCTGTTATAAAAAAATCTGTGTACATAATCTCTCCTGTCCACAAATTATAGCCTGCTACTGCAAGTAATCCAGACGCTATAAATCTAAATATACTTTTTACTATGCTGACCGCGAAGTGACCATCACCCGGATCTTTTGTTGCTATCTTCATACTTACTCCTATTCGTGTTCCCCACCAGGATCGTTTGGGGGCAGATATACCTTATGTACTACACCAGCCTTGTCACGATAGATGGTATAGTTTCTACCTCTACCATGTGAATGGTATCCTTTCCTAAACTTAAATGCTCCTGGATTCGTTTCTGCAACCTTAAATGTTGCAACTGTAATGACTATTGCTGACACAAACACCACGTGTCCAATAGCACTAACTCCAAATGCCCATACACTATCAACAATCAATATTGCAAATACACTTGACCACATAAAGGCCAATACTTGCATTACCATATGTCTGACTTGCATGTCTGGAATGTGTCTTAAGGGATTCTTATTGTGATCCATTATACCATTCCAACTATTGTAGATAAACTCTCTCATGACTTTTCTCCTTTATACTCACGAAATGTTTTAAATCTTGGAAAACGTAAACTATACGTTCCGTCTTGATTTTGTGTTATAGCATCTGCTCTCACTTCAACAAGTTGTCCAACAATGCTACTACGATCAGTCCAAAAACTATCACGTTGACTGTCACTAAAGCCGGAGCCACAATTAACTTTGATATCTTTACCGTCATCATTGCCGGCACAGACAAATGCTCCCAATCTTCCTTCGTTACGTCCTGTCCCAATTTCGACATCCATAACCTCCAATGTTACCTCAATAAATGGTTTTGCTTTCAACCATGCATGAGTTCGTTTACATTCATAAGGAGCCTCAACGTCCTTAATCATAACCCCTTCGTAACCACCGTCTACAGCCGTCTTATTCAGCTCTACAAAGCGTTTCTCACCTTCGGGAGTGTCTAAGTCTACATCTTCCCATTCAAGTGCTTGTACGTGCTTTAAAACGTCCTGGTTCTCTTCTACCCAATGTTTAGTAATTAGGCTTCTAAAACTTTGTGGCTTATCCCAACCACCTTGTTTGAAATCGGCTAAAGGAATAGTGTCAAACAAATGCAATACTGCATCGTCGGCATTGCCACCACTCTTTCTATGTACCTGTTTCATAAGGTCTTGGAAGTTAGCACTCATTACCTCACCATCTAATACAATGTCATATGGTGCAGGCTTTTCTTTTAATACTTCTTTTATCTCTGCGATGATGTGTTCAAAGTTATGAAACTGTTTACCATTTCTACTAAACATCTCAACCTTGTCACCTTGTATGATTGTAATAACTCTTACACCATCAAGTTTAACTTCAATCTGTTTCTTACCAGACATCTTCTTTTCATGGTTAGCAGAGTCATGTGCTAAGGCACAAGTAAATGTAGGAATTACATATTTTGTTTGGCCTTTAGCATTAAATCTTTTAGCAACTTTGTTTACAGTCTTTTCTGAAACACCACAACGTAAATCTTTAATAAGAATTCTACGATAGAAACCATTCCATTGCTCTGCGGTTGCAGTTGACATTACAAGTTCAATAGCATCTCTTGCCGCATGTCCTGTAAGTTCTCTTGCAATCAATTTGTCTGCAAGTTCTTTGAATATCTTCCACTCACACCCTTGTGCTGAAAGTACTTCGTTTTCTGATTTCTCTGGAACTTGTTTTACACCAAATGTTACAAGTGGGTCAAGTGCCATTGTTACACCTTCGAAAAACTCATCAAGTCCTTCGCCCATTGCACCAAACAGAATAGTCTCTTTGTCCAATCTGCTATTGTGTTGTTCAAGTTTTGTTATTACGTCCTGTGGTTGTGTTCTCATAGTTGCCTCTCTGTATGCCTAATTATGTTTATATAATACTATCATTACTCCAAAAAGTCAAGAACTTTTTTATCAAAAACCAAATAAACCCCAGCCGTGATTTGCTATTGCATTTAAGATAATAGCAAGGCAAGTAAAAATGTGCAACACCACCCAGCAACTACGTATAATTGCAACTCTGTCAGACCGATTACTATCTTCATATGCTTTTTCTCCTATCGCTTTACACCAAATTTCCCACATGTTCATACTGCTCTTGACCATCGCATACCAATATATAGCCCTAACCCTACTACCACTACTAACAACTGATTATCAGGTTGCATAATGGCAACGGTTGTGGCTCCTATCATAGCAACCAAAAACGCAATTTTGTCATATTTGTTTTCTTCTGGAGGTAACTCGCAATATTCATCTTTCCACATAGGGGTATCCTTCAACTGTTATTATATTTAATATACAGTCAAAGTGTTTTAAAGTCAACCAGTTTTGTTTAGTTACGACCCATATGTTTAGGACCTATGTCTCGAGATAACCAATCTAAAAATTTAAACAATCGTCTACGCATAAGGATCCATATCCAAATGTTTACCCCATTCTGTATAATAATGTCGCATACCTACTTCGTCATGTATAGTACCGTTCTCATGTCTACCATGTAGTATGCGTCTATTTTCAGTTCCTTCACGCATAGTTGTACCCTGCCCAGCAACTCCGATTAGATCCTCATGGAGGTTTCGACCAAATGGTCCCCATATACTGTTGTGATGTTTGATTCGTGTCAGTCTTTCTTCTTTTGTATCTTTTTTTAGTCCGTATCCCCTAAACTCGATCAGCACACGGTTAGGACCTAATGGAGTCACTGAGTCCGAACGATACGCACTCCCGCGTAAATTAAAATTATATCCTGGAAACAAGTCTACCATATACCATTGGTTGGGTGGTAGGTTAGGAAATGACAGTTCGCCTCTATCTTCAAAGCCGTCGTACTCCTCATAGTTTACAGTAAATGAACTTACGTTCACATGCCCGTTGTCAAACGGTATGTTCTTACGTGCAAAGTATTCGTCATTGAATCCACTTACACGGTTAAAGTAATGCATGAAGTCGTGATAGAACTCACTGTTTGTGTCATGCCATAGTTTGTAGTTTGTATCTATGATTGCTTTGTGATAATGAAACACTTCCATTTCTTCTGTGTCAATAGCATCTGCTATACAATCAAATGCACCTGCGGTCCACTGTTCTACGTCCATGGACGGATTAGGATCAAGTGTTACCCATACCATACCTCCATGCTTTACTTCGCAATGTAATTCTGTACCTTCATACGAACAACTTAATGTTCCTGATACTTGTTGTATTGTGTCATTTAAAAATGCTCGTACACCATAATAGTCATTTACTACTATAACATTCACGTTTGCAATTTGTGTTGTTCTAAAGTTTCCTGTTTCGTGCATTTCACTTATATGGCAAACAGGTACCCATACCTTTGAAAAGATACGTTCTATTTCTTGTTTAAATATTTCTGGACAGTTGTAGGCTTCGCTACTGATTGATTCTACGTTAGGCTTTGCTAACCAACTCTTGTGATTACGTGGTGGCATGAACTGCTCTCCTTCTACTATATTTAAACTATAATAGCACAGAAAAGCAGTACAGTCTAATAGTTTGTACCTATGTACTAATAGACTACCACTGTAATATAAACCACTTGTTCTTTTCCCAGTGTTCTTCTGAGAAACAAGCATAGGCTTTGTGGTCAGGGTGTAACTGTTCTGCAATCTTCATTCCGTTATCACAGTTTTCTACATGCCCTATTAATACAGGTTGTTCATAGTTATATCCCAACCATACTATAATCATAAATTTACTTAACATTGGTTGCTCCTGGGTTTACAGGTTCAGGTGCAACTATTGTTTGCTCGTCTTCTTCTATTGACTCTGCAATATAATCATGTATCTCTACAAATATATTATAGGCAAGCCAACCAAATAAAATTATTTCGAAACCAAATGTTTTCATCGACGGTCCTTTCATAAAAAAAGGAGCCTTCTCATTACAAGTCGGCTCCAAGTTAAAATTATATTATATGTTCTTAATAATCTAAAGTCAACCTAAATTTCTGCACAAGCGTAACAGTTTATTTCTAAACCTACTGACACTTCTACAATTTGTGGAGTAGTCCATTGCATCGTGTTTCTCCAAGTTAGAGTTACGTGCCGGTTGTCTTATGACCGCGGTCCACAGTACAATTAATGTACTGTAAATATTTATGATTTAGAACATTAACACAGTATGAATTGGCTCTGGGGGAAGGACTCGAACCTCCACGATAAATAATTTGCCGTCATTCATCACACGAGAAACAATCGTGCGTGTCTACCAATTTCACCACCCCAGATTATTGTTACTTCGTATCTAAGGCCGCAATCATACGTGTCATACCAATACCACCGCCTACTCTTGGAAAGAATTCAAACTCTAAAAACTTTTCAAGTTCTGCTTCAACTCTTTCTTTACCAAACAGTTTGAATAACAATGCTGAGTATTCACCGTTTGTAATTGTATGAAATGTATCACGCATCATATCAACATCACAACTACGTTCTGCAGATCCAATAGTTTCCATTCCGCCAAGTATCACATCAATCTTCTTGCTGTGTATACCGTCGCCATATCTACTCATGTTCCAGAAAGGACTTGTAAACTCTGGAAAGTCTGTAATCATTGTTGATGTGTAATCGTTAAACATTTTAGTTTCGTGTTCTGCTGTAAGTTCGCCTTCTACATTATAAGTTGCCTGCCATTCAGCATAAGTTTTTTCTGTAGGCTTCTTGAACTCTAAGTATTCACATAGTTCGTATTCCATCTTTTTAAGATCATCTATGTTGCCTGGCATCTCAAATTCAAACATTGGAAATATTATATCATGTCTACCTGGTATTGCATTAGGTTCCTGTCTATAGGAAGTGGAGACACAAAAAAACCCCTTCGAAGAGGGGCTACTTAATAATTCGTGTTCAAGCCACATTTGGCCTGTTTGCGGTAAGGGCCATGTTTCTCCGGCGTACTTGTATGTTGCTACGTTAAATGGATCTTCGCATGCCGCCAGTATGCTTAATCTATTTTGTGTGTGGACTTCGAGAAATCCTTTTTCCAAAAAAAATGACCTTAAAAGGCCAACTGTTTCTGTAAATTTACTTGGGGATATTATTTGCGTCATTTCTTTTCCTTCTGAGTTATGTGTCAAAAAAAATTTGCCAGTGAGCACCGGCTTAACTTTTCTTCTCGTTATTTATCATTTTGGCGCACCCGACAGGACTCGAACCTATTACCTTATGTTCCGCAAACATACGCTCTATCCAGATGAGCTACGGGTGCATAGTTATTATTATATAAGATTGCACCCGTATTGTCAAGTACTATTTTGGTTACTTGTTGTCGTGGTTGATAGATATATGTTTTAAGACTTTACCAGTGTTTGGTCCAGTTGTAACAGTATATCCAGTCGTACCATTTCCATACACGTTTACTTCAGAGCGAGTGTTCATAAGGATTTTCTCCTTGCGTTCTCTCATTTTTTGCTCACGGTATGATTTAAGTAGGTAATCGTATCTGTTCATTACACTCTCCTTTTTACAGTTAAGTGCGTTCCTTCAGCATAGATGCTTACTTCCGGCCTATAATCGGCTGAACGTTGTATAATTATTTAGTCAAAAAAATAGGCGACACAAAGGCCGCCTATCTTAGAAAATAACAAAATTGCTATTAGTTGTCTAATAGACCTTTTGCTAATGCTTTGTAACCAGCACCGATAACCGCTTTAGGAGCCTTAGTTCCCATTACGTATCTTGATACTTTTGTACCTCTGCTGTTTTTTCTTGTGTTTAAGAACACTGGGTGACCAGCAAATTTAAGTGCTTGGATTACCGCTTGTGGGTTACCAGCCTTAAATCTGTTCTTAAGATCTGCACTTGTAAGTGCTTTACCGTCTTGGAGTGCAGTAAGTACTCTTTCTTGAATTGTAGTTTTAGTCATTATAACTTCTCCTATATATAATTAAAGTTTACTCAAGTTTGCGATAAAGATACTATCCTTACCAACTATTACATTATACACTAATTTGCAAACAAAGTCAAACACTTATGTAACCAAAAGTTGTATTAGTTACCCAAAGAACACTGCCGAACAGTGTCTTTCGTTCTTTCTTAGTCGTTGAAAGTAATTTTTTCAATGTCTACGACCTTAGTTGTAAATGTAATCATATTCACAGGCTTCTCCGATTTATTTGGTGTGATACTTCTTACCAAATGTGCAGGAGTTATAATACATCTTCCGGTGTCAATTATAAACTTCTCGCTCGGTGCTGTGTAAATGCTCACGGATTTATCTGCCGGAGCCGCGATTGGATTCTTGTAAGGTTGTTCAAGAATCAAATCAATACTATCCTTTATTGCTATCGGAAAGTAGTAACCAACAAACAGACTGTTATCATAAGATTTTGAATCAACTCCTTTACCAGATTCAATTACCTCGTAAAATGATTCATTCACTTCATGATAATCTACACCATACTCATTAGTATATGCTTTGATACAGTCATTAATGGACTTCTTCAATAACGGTAGTGTATCTAATACATCCGTTGGTTGTTCATTTTGAATCAAAGACATAGTCTTTGGTTCCTCTGCTGGGTGGTATCCTTTAATATCATACATACCAACACAGGTAGGAAAGACACTAAAGTATTCGCTTGGGTGTAACGTATCTGTTTGATGATGCATTATTCTGCCGCCTTTGGTGCAAAATGCACATCTTTCAAATAAGACATCATGTTTTCTGGTGTAGTTTCAATATACGGATCATCATCTTCACCGTTATTGTTAATACCAGGTTCTTGCCACCACTGCTCAACAACACCATCGTTGATCACAGCCATGTAACGCCAACTTCTATTACCAAAGCCTCTGTGGTTCTTACCAATAAGCATACCCATAAATCTTGTAAAGTTACCAGATCCATCTGGAATAACTTTTACATTGTTTACTTTAAGTATCTCAGCCCATGCATTCATTACAAATGTATCATTAACTGAACAACAGTATACTTCGTCAATACCTAATTCTTTGATGTTAGCATAGTTTTCTTCAAATGAAGGTAACTGTGTGCTTGTGCAAGTTGGTGTAAATGCACCTGGAAGACTAAACAACACCACACGTCTACCTTTGAAGTAATCGTCTGTTGTCATTGTTGTCCACATTCCTTCGTCAAAACTGCAACCATCATCTAAGACTGAGTCGCCATTTCTAACTTTGAATGTTGTTTGTGGAATTTTAAATCCTTTGATCATAAAGTTTTTTCCTCGTAGTTATGTTGATAATGAATTAAGTGGCTTACATTGATAAGTCACTGATGTCCAATTATTGTCCGGCGGAATAGCAAGGTACTCAGGTAACTTTGCTTCACACTCTTCTCTTGTCTCAAACCATTGCACATCTTGTTCGACACAAGAATTTCCTAAACATGCAGTAAGCAATATATGCCAAATCATATCCATCATCTTTCTCCTTAATGGTGCTGGCACACAGATTCGAACTGCGGACCTACTGATTACAAATCAGTTGCTCTACCAACTGAGCTATGCCAGCGTAATATTATTAGTTATCACTGGCCGGTGGCACTGACCCTACTTCTTGGACCCTGTCGTAACGAAAACTGCGCCAACCCTTGGCATTCACGTCCCAAACTGTAACAGTACCTTCCTTAGGTTGCTTGTCAGTTTTTGGTTTATGTTCTTCTGGAATAACATCATAAGACTTTGTGCAATCCATAATACGTTTGTCGCCATCTAATTTTAAAAATGTAACTTGTAAAACTTCCTTACGAAGTTGTTCATTCAAAACTTCAATAGTTGGAATGCCTTTCATGTCTGCAATTTCTTTTTTAATATCCATTTAAAACTCCAATGATTCATACCAGTACTCAGCAATACGTTTATGTGTTTTTGGCCCAGGGTGCTGATGGTCCCGAGCATGATCAGTTTCTACAATTTTTGGATCAATATTTGCAAATACACTTTCAGGCATAACTTGTTCAATTATGTTATTGGTTTCTTTACTCCAACTCCATATGCTTAAAGTTTTATCTATAGCAATATCGTTAATCCAATTCAAGTAATTAATTGTTCTATTAGTTTCTAATAGTTCGTTGTTGCTTTTAAAATAATCTAAATGTTCTTTGTTATCAGGATCTAATCCAGGACCTGGTAATAAGTTTGTGTGTTGCCAAATTGGGTGATTGTATACTGGCCAACAAAAACGTCCATGGTCTGGTAATAGCATTAGTGCAAAGTCAAATTCTATAACACGTTTTGCTACACTATAGCATTTAGCAATGTTCTCTATGCTACTTCCTACCATACCAAAGTTTAACAATGAATAACTTGGATACATCTTGTTAAGGTGTTGTACAAATGTATCTTCTTCATCTACACCTACACCAAATGTGCAACTGTCACCAAACACTGCAATACGTACTTTTCTGCTTAGGTCAAGATTCCAATCGCCTCTAAAGCCATACTCATTAATGTTATAACGTGTAGGACCATTAGGGTCTACATTCCATTCTTCACTGTCTTTGAATGGTCCGCATGTAAAAGACTTGTTAGGTTTGTACTCCGGACAAGTTAACATATACTCGTGAAACTTCACAAGGTCGTGCTTGTCGTTCATAAGTGCTGGACTTAACTGTGATAGATTGTCTATGCCGTCCATAAAATATTACCTGGTTTGTCTTGTTTCACTTCTGGCACGAATTGATCTGGACTTGGCTCGTAATATTTTTCGTCATACTCTTTAGGTTTGTCTACAAAGTCTGTGTGTGGATTACCACACAATACAAACGGGCCTCTTTGAATATCTAATTTAATGCCTAATGTTTTATCCTTAGGTATATGAAAACCTAATTGACACCAGTGATTAAAGTTATCACTGCTACGTCCTGGATTGTTATTTACGAATTCTGATTCTTCACTGTATGCTTTCCAATGGAACACCATAAAGTTATGTCCTTCTGGCTTTGGTACTTCCATGATAAATCTAAGATCATCATCTTTAGGATAGTTCTTTAGATCAAGACTAAACATAAGTGTTTCGTTGTCTAACGGATGATCGTCAATGCGTGTAGGACGTAATCCTGGTAATGGATATAGCATACCCATCTTTAAGTTAATAGGAAACTGTTCAATGTAACGTTTTTCCTTTTCAACTTCTTCTAAAAATAATGTGCTTTGATACAAGTTGATCTTGTCTGGAATAGCAACACAACCTTTTTGCCTTGCAATCAAGTCGCTATAGATACGTGTAAAGTTTCTTTCAATACCAATGTCACCAAGTGTTTCACTAATAACTAAATCAAAGTAATTTGATGGAGCCTCGTTAACATCTGCGATTATTTTATAGTTTGTAACATTGTTTAGTTTACATAGTTCTTCAATGGTTCCATGTAAACTTGTTTGATTCTCACAGAACCATACTTCTTTTGCACCCTGCATTGACGCATAGATACCAAGCAATCCTGTGCCTGCTCCAAAGTCAATTACAGTTTTACCTTCTGCGTGTTTTTTAATTCTACTAAAGAAACCTTGACAACGAGCCTTGTCTTTGATCATACACATATGACTGGCATGATCAGCAAACTCGTGATCAAATAAAGCAAAGGTATGGTCGCAAAATTTATCCACGATTAGCGACTACCGTATCTGCAAGTCCATACTTAACTGCTTCGTCGGCACTCATGAAGTTATCTCTATCCATATCTGCTTCAAGTGTAGCATAACTTTGTCCTGTGTGCTTTTCATACAGTTTAGTTAATGTTTCTTTCCAATGTTGTAATTCTTTGTATTGGATCTCAACATCACTTGCTTGTCCTTGTGTTCCACCTAATGGCTGATGAATCATGTGTCTTGCATGTGGCAATATTTTACGTTTGCCTGGCTCTCCTGCCATTGCAAGGAAACTACCCATGCTGGCCGCTTGACCCATTACAATAGTGTTCACAGGTGATTTAATAAATTGCATTGTGTCATAGATTGACATACCTGCGGTTACACTACCGCCTGGTGAATTAATATAAAAGTTAATTGGCTTACTTGGATTTTCACTTTCCAAGAAAAGCATCTGCGATACAATCAAACTTGCTGATGTACTATTAACATCTGTATCTAACATAATGATTCTATCTTTGAGTAGACGACTATAGATATCATAACTACGTTCGCCACGTTGTTCTTTTTCGATTACTACTGGTACTAAATTAGGCATGTCGCCCCTCCCTTGTTCTATATACTTCTTTTGGTCCTGGTGTGGTAAACTCGTATCCAAACTGATTTCCTATGTAGATACTTCTACCATTCCACTTCATATGAATTTTGTTTGTTGCAATGAATACATTCAATGATTCTTTTTCTCTGAAGTTATCAACTTCCGCTTGTACAACTTTATCGTTGTCTGTGCATGTAACCATGCAAGTCTTTTCGTAAACACTGCTATTCGCCATCGTATATCCTTTTTTTAATATTATAATATTCTAACACATCCCATACTACAAAGTAAAGAAAAAATGTTGCCAAACTTCCGAACCATCCTCCAAATAATAAAATAGGCAGTATATAAAAGAATACAAAGATCTTAAAAAGATACGCCTTTACCATTCTTGCTGGAACATAGTAAAACGGCCATTGCCCTATGTCTTCTGGCTCTGGTCGCTTTCTATAATCTTCAAACTCGAAGTTCATAGTTTATACTCGAAATTCTGTGTTTCATCATTAATATGGACTTGCTTTGCTCCATTCTTAATATGAAAATGTGTTGCCATAGGTGTTAATGGCGACAGTGTAACAAGTCTACTAAACTTGTTTGCAATAGTCCAATCTCTTAATTTTGTAATTATTTCTCTACCTGCTCCACGCTTACGTGACCAAACTGTGTATGCAACTACAATTTCACCTCTTTGATCTTCTTGATTAGCCGCCTGTGACATGTAATCCATTTCTCTTACAGTAAATGGAACTTCAGGGCATAGTGCAATACAAACGATTGCTTCTATTTCATCGTTGTATTTTAATCCAAATATTTTACGTCCTTTTGTAATTCTAAAACCTAATGTAAGTTCCGGTCTAACAGGATCCTCACTTACATCAATATCATCGAGTTCGACAAGTTCTGTTCCTTTGACCCACTTGAAGAAGTCATCAATATTATCTTTAAATTTTTTCATGCTCAAACTGTATTCCTTTTGATAATCTTTAATACTTTTTGTCGCATACGAGCATTGTCAAAGTATTCATATGCTTTGTGTAAAGGTGTAGGTGGAAGTTGATTCTTTAATGTAATACAAGCATTGATAGGACTATGAAATCCTAATTGATCTAACTCGTGTGCGTCAAACTCAACAAGATTAATCTTTTCATCTGTGTTAAACTTAACATACATTAATGGGTCACCTTCATTGATGCTAATACGTGTTGCATCAGGTTTCTTTTGGAACAGAGGACGTACACCTGGACGGAACCATCTGCCAATGTCATAACTACCACATAAAGGATTGACTGCCTCTGTGTACCCGTTGTTATGATAATACGGTGGTAAGTTTGTAGCCATTAAAGGCTTGTCTGCAAAAAATATGTAACCAAAGCCAAGTTGGTGAACACCGTTCTTGCCTTGTGGGTCTCCAAAGAATATTGCTCCAAACTCTGGATCTTGTCTGTATACTTTTAATTGTCCATCATCATTGTATTCAAGGTCAACACTTACTGGTGACTTGATAACAACTGTTTTAGTCATTTCTTCTACCATGCCAGGACAATGTAATAGTGCCGGGCCAAGGTATTCTTTGTAATCTATATTCTTGTGCAGGAACTCAGGCTCTTGAAATCGTAGTGGACTAATGAAATGTCTTTCACCACTACCAGGAGCAATCGCTCTTGTCCAATATACATTAACGGTCATAATCGTTAAACCACATTTTATAAGGTTGCGTTATATTTCTGGTCTTGCTAACAAAACCAAACGAAGCAATATTGAAACTCAAAGTAACTCTTTCAACATCACTCTTATAAGGATATACTGCATGACGCATTGCGCCTGGAAAGAAAATACAATCACCTGTTGTTGGTGTGTAGTTTACTCCACTGCTTTGCCATATATCATCAATCAATCCTCCAGAAAATGTAATGTCTCCTGGTACAGGTTGATTTGTAAATTCTTCTACTTCCTTCTTTTCTTCTTTGATCACTTCAGGAATGTCAATGTATAAACTTGCACTGATTAAACTGTTCGGGTGTGTATGCATAGGATTAAACTCACCTGCTTTAGTTACGTTAACCCAAGGATAACCTAATAGTTGTATTGCAAGATTGTGATCTTCTTCGCTTGGCATTTCATCAAGGTTGCTTACCTGTAATCCACTGCGAATATAATTGTTGCAGTGTTCTGCCATCAAGTCGATAAATTGTTTTTGTTCTTCTGGTGTACCAACATTCTTCATATCATATTGGCCGGCGATGTTACCGCTTAGACTTTTGCCCATAGGGTCTTTCATAGAACGTGCATCGTCAGATAGTTTTCGTAAAAACGTTACTTCGTCATCTGTGAACTTTCCAAAATAAAGGCAAGGTCCAAAAGGCTTACGTATTTCATATCCTTTTGTTTCTTCAGTCCACCCGTGACCGTTATACTTAAATCTTCTATCTGTTGAGGTCTGCAATTCTTTGTTCCTTTTTACGTCTGGCAATACCACGCTTCTTGGCTTCACGTCTTTTCTCGCTTGGCTTCTGATAGTACTGTCTATCTTTGAGTTCTTGCATCATGCCATTCTTTTTCATTTTACGTTTCATAAGCCTTAGTGCTTTTTCAACGTTATTATTTCTTACGATTATTTCCATTTATCTCCTTTATAAGTTTTAGTGTAGTGTTTTATTTGTGTTATCATCGTCTGTCAAATCTACACCATAAAAAGTCTGACAGATTTTGATTATTGATTCTGGAACCATTTGTTCCTCTTTGCCTTCAGGAATAAACAATCCTTTCAATTCTCCATCTGGACCAAAGATTAAACCCCAATCTCCGTCCTCTAAACTATCCTCGAATACTACCAAGTCTGCAGGGTCAACTTTTTTAGACATATAGTTCTCCTCTTCGAAATGTTTCATATTGTACTGCATATACTTAACTGAATCTAACATAGTTTAATTGTGTTTCTGGTAACTTTGTAATAAAGTTTTCGCCGTGTCTTTTTACTTTTGCTTTTACTTTTATTACATCATTAACTTTGGGCAGTACAGCCTCAGGTTTAAAATCCTTAAAGAACGAAACAAGGTTATCACCCATGTTGCCGTTAATAACATGACAACCAAATTTGTCAACCCATTTAATTTCGTTCACTGTTAGTTCGCCAGTAATTACTTCACCTGGTAAGCCAATATGTTTGCTTTCACCAAATGATTGTTTAATCTGTTTCTTATAAGTTTTCTTATGCTTTTGTTCAAAGTATACTTTTGGTAACAATGCAACAACACCAAACTCACGTGCTGGTATTACTTTACTATTCATATGTGCTACAAGTGTTTCCATAAAGTTACTCATTGTGCCTGCAATTTGTTGTAGTGCGGTATCCTTGTTTATGAATGCAACAGCCTCTTTAACGTTTTCATAATCTTCTGGTAACGTCTTGTATGTTCCTACGATAAAGTCTGTAGGACCTGTGTTTTGAAGACAGTTCGTTAAAATATCTTTGTTAGAAAACAAAGTAGGAGTATCCTCAGAGAACCTACGTGTGTCCTTAACAACTTCTTTGTTAATTCTATATGCCGCGAATGCTCTCGCTAATACTTCTGTTGTATCAAATAAGTGTTCCATGCCTATATTGTGCCTTTCAAGTCTAAATTATAACAATAGTATACTACCTTGTTATCAAAAAGTCAAGTAAAAAATTACCAATTATAGGATATGATCTGCGATGTTAAGGTCAACCATTTGTTTGGCTGTGTAGTATTGGTCTGAAGGGTTTTTGATAAACTTATTACGAACTTCTTGTATAGTCATGCCAGTTGCGTCACGTAATATTTGCATACATCTTGTTTCGCAGTTTTGGTTCTCTTTCATTTGTGCTTTGATGTCATGCATTTTGGCATCCATATTATCACTGTGTTGATGATTCATGCTACCTGCATTTTTACCAATATATCGTTGTCCTTCTTTACCACTTGCAAAGATTAAAAATCCTGCACTCATAACTGCACCAATTCCTATAGTGCTTATGTTGTGATAACTGTTCTTCATTACATCAATAAGAGCAAACATCTCATAGAGATCTCCGCCTGGGGTATTGATATACAATTGAAGTGTACGTTTTGGTTTTTTGACTAAATTTGCACTTATGATCCATTTGATAGTTTCACTGACATTTTCACTTGTGATTTCTCCAGTGAGATAGTGAATGTCGTTATCAAGTAGATTACGATCTATAGCATCAGCGGCTGAAAAGAATTCGTTCTGTTTACTCATATGCTTCTTTGTACTTATCCAAGTCGTCCCACGCCCATGGCTTTTTCTGTAATCCTTCCTTTTCTACCCACTGTAAGAAAAGACCCACTTCACGCCCATGTGCTTCTATCTCCCAAGGACGGTCCCAATAATTTGGTAACTTTTTATATTCCTTACCATCAAATCTTGTAGTTTTTGTGGTCTCCAATTCTACCCAACGTCCTGTTGCAAACTGTGAAACGTGTACCATTTCGTGTGCTATTGACTCTAACATTCTACGCAAAGAGTAACTCTTATCAACACGTATTGTGAATTCCTTAGGTCTGTGATTACTATCCTCATATACTACATCAGCAAGATTACCTTCAGTTTTATACAGATTGTTTATGAGTTCTATGTCTATTTCTAACTTGTCAGCAGTTGCGTCTGTCATTAGGTAATAGCCTGAAAATACAGTCAAACTTTCCACTAATGCACGTTCTTTCTTTGTGCCGCCTGTGATGTTTAAGAACATTTTGTAACCCTTTTATTTACGATCGTTATATGTATTATATAGTATTGTACACCAAATGTCAAGTATTATCCGAGTACTTAAAATACTTATCTACTCAATAAATAATAGTAGTTGGAGCGTGAGGGCAATCCAACTACAGAATTCGCAAGTTGGGAGAAGGCGCCAACATGTTCGTCCACTTAGAAATAAGATGGGCGGTTTTTTTTGGCTCAATGATCGTATATGTAAGGTCCGTCCTGGACTTTTGTAGGCTTACAATAAGCAGTTATTCTATGCTCTGGAGGTACTAAACTACTGTGTGAATAGTTTCCATACTGTCTTGGTATGCGTTTAGCATAGTATTGACACACATCAATACTTCTAAAATACATAGGTGATGGTTGTAAGTCTCCACCAATCAATACTACTAATATAAATGCATGTATCAACGTACTATTCTACCTATATCACGTCCTGGGCGTCTAACTACTGGCTTCTTCTTTGGCTCTTCTATTACAGGTGGTTCTGGTTCTTTTGGTTTCTTTGCTTCTGCTTTTAATTTGATTTCTTCACGTTGTTCTAATTGTGCTCTAAACATCTCAAGGACTGGTTCTGCACGAGCCGTATGACTTATAAACATATTAATACCTGTCCAAGAGTTTCCGTGAAACAGTAGCAGTCCATTTTTATACAATTTACTTTTACCGCCACCATGTTCGAAAACATAATCCTGATAGGTGTATTTCATTTACTCTATATCATTCCTTTCGCTTTCGCAATAAAGTATAATAAGCCGCCTAACATAAGAAGACAAAATACACATAAGCCAGCGATTGATATTGCTTCTATCAATGCTTTCCTACGTTGCATTTGTTTATAAACAGTTTGTTCTCTTTTCTTTCTTATGCTTCGACGCATTTCTTTGAGTTCGTCCATAGTACCATGACCAAAACGCAAATTGAGAAGTATGGCAAGTTCTTTTTCTTGTTCCATAATTTTCTTTTCTTGTATTAGTAAATTAAGTGCTTCTTCTTCAACACTGCCAGCGGCAAATAATTTTTTGAATATTGGAGGTTTCTTTTGTTCTTGTTGTGCGTGTCTAAAATCAGACACAGCAGTATACCATTTGCCAAGTTGTCCTGCTACTTGTTCAAACTCTTGCCCTGCGGCAACAAACTTCTTTACGGTGCTGAACGCTGTTGTAGCGGCCATCACTGCACTTATTGGATCTATTATAATGCCCTACTTTCTACAGGTGCCCTATCCCTGCTATTTGTATTTACCACAAATCAGTATTACACCAGTATTGTTCTGCCCCAGGCTGAAGTGACTCACACCCTCGTATTAGTAATTCTAACATCACAGAAAGGTCTTGAGAAACGCCAGTAATAATTGCAAGGAAAATAAACAAGATAAAAAATATAAAAGGACTTAATAAAATTAACCACCAATAGGTCCTAAGTATTCCGTGACCATGTGCTTTGCGATATTCACGTTTACGTGCAAACCAATGTACTATTGCTCTTGCAATACGTTTTAGTCCGCCAACAAACCAATCACCTATAAAGTGTCTAATGATTCTAACAACAATAAGAATAGGACTTGAAACTACTTCCCATATCAAAAGTAAAGCATCAACACAAAGATCAACAACGTGATCAATAGTCCACCATTCTTTGAATCGTTGCCAACGACTTTTTTGTTCCATACTGTATTTATTACTGTTGGTTTACAGTAGTTGTACCACAACCATTTGCGTTAAGGCAGTTTTGATTTAATGAATATGTTTGATTTGTTGAACCAGATTGATCAAGGTCAAGTGTTGCACTAAACCCTGTCATAGATACCGAAGCGTTATGTTGTCCACTGCCGTCTTGTGTGATGTCAACAGTTTGATCACTGCCAACAGCAATTTCTGCATAGTGTGAACCTGCACCCTGTTGTATTAGGTCAATGTCGTTATCGTCACCTTGTACACTTAGAAATGCTTTTTTATCTCCGTCATTGAGTTGACTTGCTAAAACATTGTTGTTGTCACCATCTAAATCTAATGCAAAGAAGTGTCCATTAGTTCCTATACCGTTGTTATGATTTTGCGTGACGCTTAATACATTAGTGTCACCATTAATATCAAACTCAACTCTATTATCATCTGCGCCTGATGTACTACCTTGATCAACAGTTGTTGTATTAGAGTTTCCTGTAATATCAAACAACATAACA
>Ga0233396_1000121_pt1 | contig 38199 bp, 34 predicted proteins | sample 32DmetaG_FD_183169 | JGI IMG/M metagenome (GOLD analysis project Ga0233396, IMG submission 183169) | Seawater microbial communities from Monterey Bay, California, United States - 32D | ecosystem: Environmental > Aquatic > Marine > Coastal | place: USA: California | collected 2016-10-19 | reverse complement strand
TTCGAACTGCTTGAAAAAATTGAAAAAGTGACACAAATTAAAGATTTCTCAAAACAAACTCTCAAAGATTTCGTAGCTCACTTCTCTATACATGATGGGAAATTGCTTCTGACTCCATTCGATATTACAATAGCAGGAATTGAAACCAAAGTTTCTGGATACAGTTCTTTAGAGAAAGACATGAATTATACAATGACAATGAACCTACCGAGAGAAAAAATACCTGCATCATTACTTCAACAAGTTGAAAACGGACTATTACTATTAAATGGACTCCATCCTACCTTGAAGGGTGGTGATTTACCTGCACTCATACCAATAAATGTATTTATCAATGGAGCTCCTAAAAATCCGAAAGTCTCAACAGATATAAAAGAACAAATTGCAGCAGCGGTAAAAAACAAAGTAGGTGGAATTGTTGATGATCTGAAAGAAACGGTAAAGGATTCAGTAACGACCCTTATCAATAATCAAATTGACGACCTCAAAGCAGCTGTTGAGGAACAGAAAAAAGCGATTCTTGAAGAGGCACAAAAAAAGGCAGATGCTGTCAAGTTAGAGTCAAAAAACGCTGCCAATAAATTGAGAACTGAAGCCAAGAAACACGCAGATCAATTAATTCAAGCAGCTGGAAACAATCCAATCAAAAAGAAAATTGCTGAAAGTGCAGCAAAAAAATACGTGGAGAAACAAGAAGAGATTGCGATCAAAATTGAACTCGAAGGCGCTCAAAAAGCAGACGATATTATGATTAAAGCGCGTGAACAAGCGGATAAGCTTCGGTAAAAGCTGTCTACATCTTTTCTAGATAATGATCAACATTTGTTTGAATGCGGGTGGTAATATCAGAGGTATCGGCTTTCTCAAATTTATTCCCGGTAATTTTCTCATAAAGTTCAACATAACGGTCGGTGACAATCGAAACAAAATCATCCGGCATAACAGGCATTACTTGACCCTGGAGACCTTGAAAACCATTTTCAATTAACCACTGACGGACAAATTCTTTTGACAATTGCTTTTGGGGCATATTTGCTTCTTGACGTTCTTGATAACCTTCAGCGTAGAAATAACGCGAAGAATCTGGAGTATGAATCTCATCAATTAAGACAACCTCACCATTTCGTATTCCAAATTCATACTTCGTATCTACTAAAATTAGTCCCTGTTTTGCAGCCATTTCTGTCCCTCTTTGGAACAATGCTCTTGTATATTCTTCAAGCTTTAAGTAAACAGCTTCAGAAACAATTCCCCGTTCGATTATATCTTCTCTTGAAATGTCTTCATCATGTCCTTCCTCTGCTTTCGTTGCTGGTGTGATAATCGGAACGGGAAACTTATCATTTTCTTTCATTCCTTCAGGCATTGGAACGCCGCACAATTCTCTTTTCCCCGCCTTATACTCTCTTGCTGCATGACCTGACATGTAGCCACGAATCACCATTTCAACACGAATTGGATCGCATGCATGACCGATAGCAACAGAGGGGTCCGGTGTCGCCAACAACCAATTGGGAACAATATCTTTCGTAGCCTCAAGAAACATCGTAGCGACTTGGTTCAATACTTGTCCTTTGTGAGGAATTCCTTTTGGAAGAATATGATCGAATGCAGAAATTCGGTCTGAGGCCACCATAACCAACAACCCATTTTCTAGAGTATAAACATCGCGAACTTTGCCATTGTACTCATTTATTTGTCCTTTAAATGAAAATGTGCTTTCAGTGATTGCTCCACTCATAATCTTCTGTTTTTCTGCAAAATTATTAATTCATATTGCATAATTAACAATTCAATTGAATTGAATTGTAACATCTTATTCACATTGGACAATCAATCTTGACTCGAATCTTGTTTTTTGTCCTTCTCAGACTCAGCTTTGTCCATAGCTACAATAATTTTCTTTACAAGTTTGTGACGCATAACGTCAGCTTGTCCCATACGTATGATTCCCACACCATCCACTCCACTGAGCGCATCAAGCGCAAATGCCAAGCCAGACTTCTGTTTTCTAGGCAAATCCACCTGCGACATATCCCCAGTAATTGCAAATTTTGCGCTCTTCCCCATGCGCGTCAGAAACATCTTGATTTGCATAGTGGTTGTGTTTTGAGCCTCATCTAAGATTACGAATGCCTTGTCTAACGTTCTTCCCCGCATAAATGCAAGTGGTGCAATTTCAATGATGCCAAACTCGATCATATCAGCAAGCTTTTCAGGAGGAATCATATCGCGAAGTGCATCGTAAAGAGGCATTAAGTATGGATCTAGTTTTTCCTTTAAGTCACCTGGTAGAAACCCCAAATTCTCCCCTGCTTCAACTGCAGGGCGTGTCAAAATAATACGTTTTACCTCTTTTGCTTTTAGTGCACGAACAGCCAAAGCTACAGCGGTATATGTCTTTCCAGTCCCAGCAGGACCTACAGCAAAAACCATATCGTTTTTATTGACCAGGTCCACAAGTTTTCTTTGATTTATGGTTTTTGCTTTTATTTGAGCTCCATGGTTTCCATGGACCAATATTTCAGACCCATTCCCAGAGGAGAGCATTTTCGACCCCTCATCCATCATCAAATTATCAATATTATTCTCCGTGAGATTGTTGAATTTGTTAAAATGCCGTAGAATGAGGTCAAACTTCTTTCCAAATTCTTGAATCATCTCTTCATCACCTGTCACTGTAACTATATTTCCACGTGCCGCAATTTTGAGTTTTGGAAAAAAACTCCGAATGTATTTTAGTTTCACATTGTTAACGCCGAACAACTCCGCAGGATTAATTCCTTTAATTTCAATCTTATTTTCTAACAATAGACTATTTTATTTATAACTTTACTCGTAATAATTTCACAAACCAAATTTAGAAAAATATTCGTCTCTAGGGATCGATTTTTCAATGATGAGCACAATAACATTAACCACTGACATGGGATTGAATGACCACTATGTGGCATCCCTAAAAGGCAAGCTTCTTTCCCGTGTTGATAATATTACTATTATTGATATCACGCATGATGTCACCCCTTTTGACATTTCAGAAGCTGCATTTCACATTTCGAGTTGTTACGAAGACTTCCCGGAAGGAACAATCCATGTGATTGGCGTCGATAGTGAGCCAATTGTAAATTTTGGTGGAACAGACGGAAGTTTCCCGACAATAATGGAGTATAAAAACCATTTTTTTATTTCAAATGACAACGGTTTTTTTGGTGCTTTCCTAAAGGAGGAACGTCCAGATTCAATTTGGCGAATTGACGACTTTATCGCGGATACCAGCGCATTCAAATTTCCAACAAAAAATATTTTAATTAATGCTGCAATCCGATTAGCAAATGGTGAAAATCTAGAGTCGTTTGCTACCTCCTTTATTGGATATAAAAATGCCTTGTCACTCACAGCTGTATCGGAGACAAATCTCATTAAGGGACACGTGATACATATTGATAGCTACGGAAACGCTATAACCAATGTTCATAAGTCGTTATTCGATCGATTTGGAGACAACACACCGTTCACAATCTATTTCAAGAGAAAAGAATACTTCATCGATCAAATATCCAACACATATAATGAAGTGGCACAAGGAGAAAAAGTGGCTGTTTTTAACGAGAACGATTATTTAGAAATAGCCATCAATCGGGGTGCTAGTGCAAGTAGCGGAGGAGCAGAACAACTCTTTGGACTGCGTAAAACCAATGTTGTTCGTATCGAATTCACACCTCAGGGATCGCGTTCCACAATTGAATCTTTATTTTAATGATTACGCGAATTGTAAAATTGGAATTTCGCGAGGATAAAATCGAAGAATTTATATCCTTCTTTGATACAATAAAAAATGTAGTCAACGATTTTCCTGGATGCAACGGAATGATTCTTTACAATGACCTGAATAAGCGATCAACTGTTATGACTTACAGTCAATGGGATAGCCAAGATTCATTAAATGCATACCGCAACTCTGAAGCATTTGGAGAAATATGGCCAAAAATAAAACCATGGTTCAATAAAAAGCCCGAGGCTTGGACTCTTTATTCCCATTTTGACGGATTCAAAACTGAACACATTCACGGACATTGACAGATGAAGACAGGTGCATTTTAAATTGCTAGATTATTTCGTTGCAACGTAGAACAAATCAAAACAACCCGCCTTGGCTTTGTCAACAAAGTAATCCTCCATTTTAATATGAGCTCCCGCATCAGTTAACTTGTTGCGATTTCTGCGGTTCATGATGTCATAAGGAATTTGTAAGAGCCACCTTGGTCCCCACCACTGAAAATTGAAAATATCAAAGCGCATCAGTTTGTTTACTGAAGCCTTATTCTCTTCATAGTATTTCATTACCGAATCATTACCAAAAACTCCTCTGGCATCAACACTCGAAAAATACTTCTCGAACATTTCTTTCAATACATTAATTTCATATTCCCGAATGTGCCATGGGTTGCGCGTGATTGACATACTCTTATTCGGAGTAGTGATGATCATTTTACCTTCAGGCTTCAAAACACGGTGAATTTCTTTAACAAATTCATGATCTTTTTGAATGTGTTCAATCACTTGGAATGAAATTACAAAATCAAATGAATTGTCTTCAAAACCAGTTAAAGGCGGCACGTTCATCTTTTTAAACTCAACATTACTGTGTCCTTTTATTTTCTCTCTTGCCGAGGTTTCAAATTTATCAATTGTCACAAAAGAATCTACATTTGGACTGATGACTTCTATACCGTAACCACTACCTGTTCCGATCTCAAGTACCCGACCTGAGACTAACTTCGCAGCTTGAACATATGCCAAAAGACTTCTTTGAAAAACATAATTATCTGAAGTATCACTTCCTGAAACCCTCTCTGCTGTTTGTATTTTACTCATTCAATCGGTATTGTATTAATTGTATCGGATGGTCCAAATTTACAATTAATCTATTTGAATAGAGAAGGTATCGATATTATTTACGAGAAACAGTATTTATGGACCGAAATGACAAAAATAAATTGATCATCCACGATCAAATAAAATTTTTGAAGTCGAATAGTTATTTGTATCAACTAATCAACACCAATTTATTGATAAATGACAACAACACTTTGCATCGAAGCACTTGATGTATTGAACATTAATCTTATTTTTGGAGTGACGAAATTCTTATCAGTTCACAAATCGCTGATTTAATTCTTACACATCAATGAGAGCACTATATTTCAAGGAAATAAGAAGTTTTTTGAGTTCAGTGATTGGATACGTTTTCATACTTATCTTTTTAATCACCTCCGGAATTATGCATTGGATTGCATCAATTGATGCAAATCTATTGCAAGGAGCAGAGGCAGATTTGATCCCTTTTTTCAATGCAACACCTCTGATCTTTTTAATTCTTATCCCAGCGATAACCATGAGATCGATTGCTGAAGAAAGAAGAACAGGTACAATTGAACTTCTATTTACACGACCCATTTCAGATTTAAAAATACTTCTTGCGAAATATTTCGCTAGTGTGACTCTAATGATCATTGCGCTGATTCCCACACTTACCTACTACGGATCAATGCACTATCTTGGTAATCCAGTGGGTATTATTGATGATGGAGCAACATTGGCCTCTTACCTTGGATTGATTCTTTTGGGTGCCTCTTTCGTTGCAATTGGAATTTTTACCTCGTCCCTAACAAGCAGTCAAATAGTTGCTTTCATATTGTCTCTTTTCTCCTGTTGGTTATTGATGCCCGAGGTAGGTGGATTAGCCCTTTTGGCTTCATTTGATCTAATGGGAAGCTTTGATTCGGTTGTTCAATATTTTGGAATGACATACCACTATGATGGAATCAAAAGAGGAGTAATTGATACCAAAAACATTGTTTACTTTCTATCGGTCATAATATTGTTTATTTGCGCTGCATTGACAGTGATCAAATCACTAAAAAAATAGCCATGGCAGAAAGAAAAACAAAATTCATTAAAGGGCTATATAATTGGACTTTTTTATCAATTGTATTTGCCGCAATTATTTTAATAAACATTATCAGCTCCTTCGCATACATGCGTATAGATGTGACCGAGGATCAGCGTTATTCGCTTGCCGAGAGCACAATTGACTTTCTTGAAAAAAAAGAAAGCTTCAAGGGAAGGATAAGTGTTAAAATATACCTTTCGGGTAATTTACCTGCAGAAATTGAACACTTTAAAAGATCTGTAGAAGATAAACTGACAGAATTTAAGATTTATGCCGGAGACCGAATCGAATATCAATTCATAAATCCGTTAATCGGCACTAAAGAAGAGCAAAGAGAATTGACCGATCAATTGTGGGATGGAGGAAGAGGAATCTTACCTATGGATATAGTATTCAGGAAGGATGGCACACAAAGTACACTTCAACTGTGGCCTGGTGCAATAATCAACTACGGCGGCGCTGGCTCAAGTGCAAAACAACTAGCCGTTCAATTCTTACCCGGAACAAAAACAGATCAGCCCTATCAATTGCAAGATATGCGGATGGTAATTGAAAATTCAACCAAGAATCTTGAATACATGTTGGTCAGTTCACTGCGCAGAGTAATATTAGAAAGCAAACCGCGCATCGGGTTCTTACAAGGACATGGTGAACTTCGATTTGCAGAGACGCAAAGAACAAGAGCTATTTTAAGTCCCTATTATTCAATATCTGATGTCGAACTTAACGACTCAATTCATGCCCTGGACGGATATGATGGACTCGTTATTGCTCGCCCTCGTTCGAAATTCACTGAAAAAGACTTGTATCTTATAGATCAATTCGTGATGCGAGGTGGTCGATTAATGTGTTTCATTGACCGACTCAACTTACCAGAAGACACTCTTGCGAAGTATTATGAATCTCCAACGTCAAGAATTGAAACCGGATTGGACAAACTACTCTTTGACTACGGGTTAAAACTTGAAGATAACTACGTAATGGATGCCCGCTGTATGCCAAAACCAGTTCGACTTCAAAACACATCAATGATACCGTGGTTTTTTCATGTCATGGCTACTCCAACTTCACATCCTACAGTCCGAAATTTAGAACCCGTATCGCTCAAATACACAAATGAAATTAAATTTGTTCCGAAAAAAAATGTTGCGCACACACCGATATTAACTTCAAGTACCAACTCCACAGTAACGGGTATGGCTCCCACTGTGAGTTATATGATTCCAATTCAATACGGCAACGAACCGTTGGCTGCAAACCCAGACAGCGATATTAACAAACGCTGCTTAGCAGGATTGGCTGAAGGGACCTTTACTTCGTACTTCAAGAATCGAATTGTAGATGATTTTGCAAAAAGCCCTGAAATCAATTACCACGAGAAAAGCGAAAAAGAAGGAAAAGTTGTGCTCATTGGAAATGGACGTATTTTACAAAATCGCTACGACTCCATGCCAACCCCAACTGGTAATTCATTTATGTACAGACCGAAACCAGAAAATGACCTCATATATGACATCGATCTTATCAAAGCGCGTCAACCTCACCTGTTTGGAAATCAAGAGTTTATACAAAACCTAGTCGACTTTATGATGGGAGAAACATCCGTCTTAGACATTCGCTCTCGACAGATTGATATTCACGAAATCGATCGGGAAAAAGTGAAAGCTGATGCCTCTTTTTATAAGATATTGAATATCGGACTCCCAATCGCATTAATTATCGCTTTGGCGTTCATCATGAATTTTATTCGGAAAAGAAAATTCGCCCGTTAATCCCAATTTAAATGAAAAAAATAATCGTTCTTATTCTGTCAATTTCTTTACTAACGGTATTGTTTTTTGTAGCAATGAACCTATCCGAAAAGCAAGGTAAATCTGATACTGAACTAATTGAATTCGCGATTCAAGATATATCAACAGTAGACCGAGTAATCATCACGGACAAATTCGATAATGAATTTGAACTTTTGAAAAAAGGAACCATTTGGACTGATAAAAATGGTGGATGTATCACGCAAACCAAAGTAGATCATGTAATCGATGCATTCAAAAACATTGAATTCAAAGGATACCTTACAGACAAGTCAAAAAAACGATTTACCAATTTAATGGCTGCTCAAAACATTAAAGTTGAAATTTTTCAAAATGGTGAATGGACAAAAACATGGTATCTCGGTCCATCATCCCAAGACCATCTCGGCCAGATAATGCTACTAGACGATAAAGAATACGGGAAAAGCGCATTTCCTGTAGTCATGAGTATTAAGAACATGAAAGGAATTATTGATCCCCGTTTTTATTCTGATCCGCTGCAATGGATGTGTCAGGACATGATTAGCTTACAACTTCCCGATATTTCAATGGTGAAGGTAAAATTCAATGATGAACCTTTACGAAGTTTTAAAGTGACAAAGCAGGGAAGTACAATGAAGGTATTTCAAGACGGAAAGCAGTTACAAGGGGTAGAACCAACGGCGATTTACAATTACCTAAGTAATTTTCAAGATGTTAACTTTAATGTGGCCAACTATGAACTAAATGTGCCACAAATGGATAGTCTCAAGGCCACTACTCCATTCTGTGAACTAACCGTAAAGAATACCAAAGGAACATCTGAAACATTCAAGCTTTATCGCATCATAAACAAATCAGTAGGGACAGATGTCGGAATGGCTGAAGTCATTAATACCGACCTTGATCGCTTTTGGTGTGTAATGCCCGCTGGGAATCTAGTTAAATGCCAATATTTCGTATTCAATCCTTTAATCCTAGGACATGCATTCTTTCCATTTGATCTAGAAGGGCTTACAACTCATGACGGTATAACTCCAATCGAAGAGTAATTGGTAATGTGTTAATAACTCGGTAAAAAAAGGAGCTGCGTTTCATCGTCTAACTCCACTGAATTTGATAGCTTTGAGATGGTTAAAATTTTAATAAAATGAATTTTGTTATTTCAAGTGCTACACTATTAAAGCACCTCCAAGGAATTTCGGGCGTATTGAGCACGAGCAATACACTTCCTATTCTTGATAATTTCTTATTTGAAATTGTAGATGCCCGTTTGACGGTTTCAGCCTCTGACTTAGAAACTACGATGCGAACCTCTCTGGAGGTGGAAGCCAAAGAGGAAGGTAAAATTGCAATTCCTGCAAAACTTCTCCTTGACGTCCTTAAGAATTTACCAGACCAACCGTGCACCTTTTTGGTTGATATGTCAAATTTCTCCATCGAAATAGCTTATGACAATGGGAAATCAAAAATGGTAGGATACAATGGAGATGATTTCCCAAGAACTCCTGCACTCCAAAACTCAAGTTCCATACTAATCTCTGGGAGCATTGTCTCAAACGCAATTAACAAAACACTTTTTGCAACTGGAGTTGATGATTTACGACCAGTTATGAGCGGTGTTTTTTGTCAATTTTCTCCTGAAAACATAACCTTTGTTGCCACTGATGCGCACAAATTAGTTCGCTACACGAGAACAGATTCTCAGGCCTCAGGGAGTTCTTCTTTTATTTTACCGAAAAAACCGTTGAACTTATTGAAATCAAACCTCAAAGGCGACGAAGAAGTTCAATTGGACTACAACGACTCAAATGCTGTTTTCACATTCAACGATATTGTGTTAATTTGCCGACTTATCGACGGAAAATATCCAAATTATGAGGCCGTTATACCAAAAGAAAACCCGAATGTTCTAACTATTGATAGGCTACAATTCTTGAGTTCAATCAAGCGGGTATCAATCTTTGCAAACAAAACTACGCATCAGATAAAACTAAAACTAGCAGGTTCTGAACTAGCACTATCAGCAGAAGATATAGACTTCGCAAACGAAGCGAACGAGCGCTTGACATGTAACTATGCTGGAGACGATATGGAAATTGGCTTCAACTCAAGATTTCTTATGGAAATGTTGAACAATATTGATACTGCTGAAGTCCGACTTGAAATGAGCGAGCCAAGTAAAGCAGGATTGCTGATGCCTTCAGAATCCTCCGAAAATGAAGATATTTTGATGTTGGTAATGCCGGTGATGTTGAACCGATAATAAACCGAAAACAACAAAAATATGCCAAAGCTACTAGATTTTCTAGTGGCTTTTTTTTAATAAACTTTCAAGTCCTATTGAACTTTTTTGTTTTGTCTTCTGAGATAAATTGCATCCAAAAAGATCAAAAACTTCATCGAAATACTATTGATCTGTGGCTGATCAAACAAGGTCTCAAATGTCTCAAAATAATTGGCATCCAATGTTGATTTCGAATGGAATAAATTGTTTTTATAAACGATTCGTAATTCACTTCCTGGAATGAATATCCATCTGTAATTTATATCCACTGTAAATGCATTGTAATTTGTACTATGTATAGATATTCCACTTTCATCCAGTGGATTGTAAGTACTCAAGTTTGTCCAACCGTCTTCTTGTAACTCACGAAATTCTTTGTAGTTCACTTGTTGCCAATAGTGCCTTAGACGCAAATCCAATCCCATACGCTTTGTGAATACCCATTGTCCGACGATTGAATTTTCTACTACAATGCGATCTCGAACACCCAAAATAACTTCCCCGTCATAATTTGAATCACTATGCGCGACATATCCATAGTCCGCAGTAAATTGATCAAGTTTACTTCTTAGAATAACATTGATACGGTCCGAGAATCGAAATCGAGGACTTAAAAAGACTCCTTTTCCGTGCTGAGCAGTACCAAAGAAATTTCTCCCCCATATCCTTCCATCTAGAGCAAAGGGTTTGCTGTAATCACTCGAAAAGTACCATTCCAACCTTGAACTGGGATTAAAACGAACTGCTCTACCAAAATCCCGAGACTCAAAATGATTTACTTCTCCAAATGGATCTATTGTTCCTGACAAATAAGTATACAACTGTTTTTTATGCAGTCCACCAATATTCCATTTGAATAATGACGTAGCGTATAACTGTGGTTTATACAACTCCGAGTAATCCAGCGATAAACGTAAATTTCTTCTATAGAATCGCTTGGTTTCTGTATAGTCATTTAATTCAAGTGAAGCGCTGTACACTCTCTCATTATTGTTGTAGAGAAAACCAAGGTCATTTGGGTCATATGTATCGCTCTCCTCATAGTATCCAAAATCAAATTGTACAGGACCAGATACCTTTGAAAGACCTGCTGTAAAACTGTGCCCTCTTTTGATTTGCTCATCAATTACCGCTGAACTTTTCAATGACGACTTAATTCTATACATGCCATCACTAGAAAAAAGGTCCAACTCTCCAACAGAAACATTTGCATCTCTATTCCCTCCCTCTCGGGCAACATTGGTATTTACAAATGAAATGCTACTGTTGTTCTTCATGTTCTGCGACAACACAAAAACATTGTAATTGGTTAATGGATTGGTTTCAACAAATCGTTCACCACCAAGAGAATCGACAATGAGCGCAGATGTGCGCCCTTCGATAGAATTAAAAAAACCAACTCCTAAACCATTCTTCGTTCTTCCAGATACCTTTGTACCATTAATAAGTGGCGCTGCATAAGGATTGTTAACTACTTGTTCATTTTCGTCTAAGTTTTCCAATGACCTGCTGAAATTGAAAGGAGCTGCACCAATTCTTCTGGAATAAAAGACACCTCCAATTTGAAATAAATCAGTTCCTTCTATAAAAAAAGGTCTGTTCTCGTTGTATCTCACTTCGAAAGGTCCAAGATTCAAAATTTGCCGGTCAGATGTTGTTTGACCAAAATCAGGAATTAACGTCATGTCTAATGTGAATGCGTCATTGAGGCCATACTTTAAGTCTACTCCTCCAGTAACGCGTCGTTTCCATGTTTGTTTACCCAAGTCAGAGTCGAACGAATTTTCAATATATCCAGTCGTATAGGGAGTAATCGAGAGCCGCAAAGGAGAGACAACATTTTCTATCCCATACAATTTTCCAGATTGCGTAATGGAACCAAACACTTGCGGGTCGATTGGATTCCAGTGGGATGTTTCTCGAACTCGTCGAACCTCTCTCCAAAAGTTCATATTCCACTCTTGGATTGATTTATTGGGGAAACGTAGGGCCGAATATGGAATTCTTAATTCAAATGACCATCCAAATTCAGTTTTTGAAACGGCACTTTTCCAAACGGCATTCCATGATTCATCCATTCCATCGGACGACTCCAAGCCATCGATTTCAACACCGGCTGCGGTTACTATAAATGCAAAGGCACTTACGCTGTTTGCGTAAGGATCTAGTGAAATACCAAACCAATCAGCATTGCCCGTATCGTCTCTTTGTGAAAGGACGTAGTTCACTGAGTCAGGATTGGAATCGAACAAATTCCCTCCGATATAAATTGCATTGTTGTCGTAAAACATGTGTATTTCAGAGGCAAACCTCGATTGTGCGCCAAAAACTGGGGAGTTAACAGTGAAACTGTCAGCAATTTCTGTCGTCTTCCAAACCTCTTCATTTAACAAACCATCATAATCAATCAAAGCATCTACCTTTTCAATCTTATAGGATCGCTGAGCAAATACCCACTGATAAGTAAGTAATAGAAAAAAGATAAAGAGAACATTTCTGGTATTCATCTGTGCGTAATTCTGCAGTGCAAAATTAAACATTTGACGTACGAAGCAATTTTTTTTTACAAATGATTAACAATGACTTTATCACCTGATCAAAAAACGCGTTCAATCTAAAAACGCAGAATTAGCTTCAAATTGAAACGCCGTTGCGTCAAATAATTTGGAATTGAATAATAAGTGCCTTGAACATCCTGAATCCATTGTTTTGAGAGAACATTGTTCACTCCTAGTAAATTGAAAACTTCAAAAGACACCGTTGCATCATCAAATTTTCGAGACCAAAAATTTTCTTTTAACCGTATTTTCGAATTTGAATTAAGGTGCATTTCTTTTTCAGCATTTGTTTTGCGCTGTTTGTGGCGGTATAAGAAATCATAAGACATACCGATGTCCACTCTGAAATAAGACTTCATGCGCAATGTATCCTTATACCGATTGTAATCGGGAGGACCATACGGCAAACGTGATCCAAACTGCATTCCCATTTGAACTGAAAAGCTTTCATATTTCGGCATTCGGTCTTGTATCAACGCACCGAAATTAATCAGCTGATCTGTTGGCCTAGGAACGTAACCAGGATAAATTGTTGCACTATCAACAACAGATTGATCCTCACTATATCCAAATATAATAGTCTCACCGGAAGCGTTATAATACTCGTTATATGAATCGTTCAATACATCTTCCATTGTTCTTAAGAATCCAACTTTAAAAAAAGATTCAATTCCCTCTACAAACTGACCATGAACATTTAAGTCGAGGCCATACGCATAACCAACAACATCATTATTTGCATAATATCTTGTTCTTACATTTTCAATCTCATAGGTATTTACATCCCACATATATTTGTAATAGGCCTCAGCTGTAAATTTAAAAGGAACCTCGCGATTCCACATATTGAAATAAACATCTGTTCCACCTACAACATGTAACGACTTCTGTGCCAATACATCGATATTCAAAGCACCTTGGAATGTTCTAAACTCACGATAAAATGGTGGCTGGTAATAAAGTCCAGTAGAAAATTTCAACACCATATGCCTTCTTCGAACACCCGACTTGTGAACCATATATGCTCTGGGAAAAAACTTAACAGTAACTCTTGGAGTTATAAAAAACTCGTTATTGGAAGTTGTAAAACCAGCACGAGTTCCAGCACTCAACGCCCATTTGGATAGCGATTCAGGAATTGTATCAATGTACTCTTTTTTCTTTCGTTTCCCAGCACTGTCTCTGTATGACTTCCTTACGCGCACAATCTTGTTCTTTTGATTCTTTGACCAAATCGAGTTCAATTGTATGAAAGAAGTATATCGCTGCGCACTCAAAGCAAGATTTCCCTTGATCGTTTCAAACAACTCAATAGTATTTTCTGAAGACTGAGGCACTGAATATCCGGCAGAATCAATCATTCTCCATTCACTCAATCGATCATCAAATTGATCCATTTGAAAATTAACACCCCACTTCAAAACATTGCTACTAAACTTTAATCTGTCTTGATCCTTGTATCCTTTATTGAATGTATAATCACCATTGTGATAAACATTAAAAATTGTAGCATTCAATCTATTTCTGGCGTGATTGAGAAATGTGCCAACTCCAAGCACTGCAATTGAGTCTCCAAATGCCTCTTTCGAAGGATCTGTTTCTAGCTCATTGATGAAGTATTGCCCTTGAATGTCAAAATACTCCCTTTCGTCTGTATTGAACACTGTAGCGTAAAAATCAAGATGGGTTTTGGAATACCGATTTGTCCCAAATTTTCGCTCTTTTGACTTCCATTTTAAAGCAGTCCCCCCCATCATAGTTTGAAACCGGGTTTGCTCTTGTCCATCAAAATAAATTGTGAATGAATACGCCTCATTGGCCGTTCCAAAATCAGTTTGTGAAGTTTGTGGCGAGAATCGATAATTATTGGAAGAGAAATGAGCTATTGTAGACCACGTTAAATTCTCCGTGATCGAAAAATTCGCGAGGACTTGGGCATCCCAAAAAACAGGATTGTATGCTCCTTTTGCTGGAAGTGAATTCAACAAGTATCCATTTGAACGATACCTAGCACCAACCAGATAATTGAAGCGGTTGTTTACCTCATGTCCAATATGTGCCTCAATACCTAGTAGTGATGCTACAGCAGATGCCTCTAATGAATCTTCTCCATTTCCATCCGGAGTTTTGTATGTAATATCTAAAACAGAACTCAGTTTGTCGCCATATTGCGAACTAAAACCTCCCGCTGAAAATTGGATCGATTCGACTAATGAGGTGTTGATAAAACTCATCCCCTCTTGCTGACCCGAGCGTGTTAGGAACGGACGATAAATATTGAATCCGTTCACATAGACCAAATTCTCATCGTATGAGCCTCCCCTAACATTGTAATTGTTGGTCAATTCGTTGTTTGAGGTCGCCGCTGTGGTTAGGGTTAAATATTTCGGCACACTCCCCATAGCCATTTTATGAAAATCAGCAACAGGAAGGTATTCTGTTACAAATGGATCTTCAACATTTCGAATAACTGTAACGGCTTTTTCAGTTTGAATCGGCATTATTAGATTTCCGATATGAATACTATCTCCATCGGTTAAATCAACAAAAACACTAATTTTCTCCCCTAAATATGTGGCAAAAATAGTCGCCTTATTATAATCACTGAATATCAATTGAAAGAATCCATCTTCATCCGAGAGGGTTCCGACATCAATTGCTGATCGAGAATACACCTTAACCATTCCCATAGCAATTCCCCCCTTATCAACTACTCTACCGGTAACTTTAACTTTTTGAGCAAAGGTAGAAAACGAAAAACTGAGAAATACGAGTAAGAGTAATTTGTACATTATTTAACTATTACTTTTCAAACGTAAGATCAAATGGAATATTTCAGTGCAAATCATCCACCAATAAAATTAAATCATTAGAAAATGGTTCTATAGCTTCCGACAAGTCACCTATTCGAGACTGGACATTGCCATCAGCGCAAAACTGAAAAAAATTGACATGACGTTCTTGAAGGTCGTTTTCAGGAAATAATTTCTGTTTTATTTGTTCTATTGCTTTCATTGCATTTTCATGCTGTGCCTTCATTTTTTTTATTCCTTTTGCTTTTATTCCCTGAAGCTGCTTATCTAACCGAGCAACTTCTGCTTTTACTTGTTGTTCTCCGAAGGGATCAAAAGTTATAATTGTATTTTTTAAAACATCTTTGAGGGCAGACCCAGCAGTTTCTAAAGCACTAAAGTCGGGAGCTGTCTCTGTGTTGTTGAGAACATAGTCTTTTTTCCAAACATCAACCTCTTTGAAAAGATCTTCGAGTTTGAATCCATATTTATTGAATTTCGTACGTGTTGCATTGTCTAACCATACGATTGAATTCCGCACTTGAATTAGCGGGTATGGTACTTCTAAAAGATCAAAAACACCTTTCAACTGCAACCAGTAGGCTATTTCTCCAGAACCACCCACATAAGCAAGATTTGGCAAAATAAATTCTTGGTATACTGGACGCAAAATAACATTGGGTGAAAATCGATCAGGATGTTCCGCCAAAAGTGAGAAAATATCCTCTTTAGAATACACTCCAACACCATCAATAACAAATTGATTCCCCTCTTGAACAATGCGCTGACGAATTCCATTTTCGATGTAAAATAGATTCGTTTCTCTTGGCACTACTTGTAACTTAACATTGAGAGCACTCAATGTATCGTTTAATTTCAACACTTCCTTAAATGAAAATTGCTCATCCAGTTCTTTTTGAACTATTGGAGCAAAAAGTTGTTTGAGCTCAACATCATCCCCGTCTAGAATTACTAGCCCGTCAGATCCAAACAGTGCATTCACCAAACCACGCACAACATCTGCATATGTCTCGCCATCCAATTGATCAATTAAATTCATCACTTCACTATCCGGATGGTTCACAAAAAGTTCCGTCAACTGTGTTTTCACCTCATCTAAACCACTCAAATCAAAACGTCCAACGGGACCCTTTTGATTGGTATTCCATGTAATTGTTTTATTAAACACATGGAACGATTGAATCTCTTTAAAATCATGGTCTTCACTGGCCATCCAATAAACTGGCACAAACCGATGCTGTGGGTATTTTTTGCTCAGCTCCGTGCATAATTTTATGACATGTACAATTTTTATAATAAAGTACAATGGACCTGTAAATAGTGAAAGTTGATGTCCTGTAGTAATCGTATAGGTCTTATTGTCAAGAATCGAATCAATATTAGAGGCCGTGGAGGTTGTCATTTCCACTCTATCGTATTGATTGATTAATGAATCTCTCAGGACTTTCCTAAACTCTTCAGGGTATTGTTTCAACTTCATGTTCATTTGATCCTCGAAAGCATCAATACTAAAGGGCTGAGAAATAAAATCCTTGTAAATTGCTTGATCATACACCATGTCCAACTGCTGTTTGGAAAACAAGCCTGTATCCGATCTGTGAATTTTATTGGATTTCATGTGACAAATGTACTTAAGAATCTGTGAATAGTTCCTACAGTAACGTATCTTTGCACAAATTCAAACTTATGGAAGCAATAATTAAAACAAATAAAGGAGAAATGAAAGTGGAGCTCTTTGGTAACGATGCTCCAAAAACCGTTGAAAACTTCACAAAATTAGCAACAGATGGTTTTTATGATGGTCTTAAGTGGCATCGCGTACTGCCAGACTTCGTAATTCAAGGCGGATGTCCAAACTCTAAAGATGGTGCAAGTGGGATGGCCGGAACTGGTGGGCCAGGATACCAAATTGACTGTGAATTAGATGGAGGGAATCAGTACCATGATCGTGGTGTATTGTCAATGGCCCATGCAGGAAGAAATACAGGTGGTTCTCAATTTTTTGTCTGTCACTCAAGAAACAACACAGCCCATTTGGATGGAAATCATACTTGTTTTGGAAAAGTGATTGATGGTTTGGAAGTGATTGATGAAATTCGCGAGGGCGATTCAATCGATACGATCCAAATTATTGGATAATCGCATCCTACTCAAAAAACTCAAGATGCCCTGTATTTTCTTCATACAGGGCATTTTATTTTTCTTCATTTGCATCAAGTTATCAACACTTCATCGATCCAAGCTTGAATTCGATTATATTTGTCAAAGATGAGCGAATTTGTAGTATCAGCAAGAAAATACAGACCACAAACTTTCGACACTGTCGTTGGTCAACAGTCTATTACCTCTACGCTGAAAAATGCGATTAAAAATGATCATCTCGCACAAGCTTTTTTGTTCTGTGGTTCACGTGGAGTAGGAAAGACATCTACAGCAAGGATTCTGGCAAAAACAATCAACTGCTTTAACCGATCAGAGGCGATAGAAGCATGTGATAAATGTGAATCTTGTGAATCTTTCAACTCAGGTGCGTCATTAAATGTATATGAGTTGGATGCCGCCTCAAACAATTCAGTAGAAGATATCCGTAATTTAATTGATCAAGTTCGGATTGCACCGCAACTGGGAACGCATAAGGTATATATTATTGACGAGGTACACATGCTATCGACTTCAGCGTTCAATGCCTTCCTGAAAACGCTCGAAGAACCACCAAAGCACGCCATTTTTATTCTTGCTACTACAGAAAAACACAAAATCATTCCTACAATTCTTTCCAGGTGTCAAATTTTTGACTTCAACAGAATTAAGGTAAGAGATATAGCGGATCATCTTGCACGTATTTCTGAGAGTGAAAACGTTACAGCAGAAAAAGAAGCATTGCATGTAATTGCACAAAAGGCAGACGGTGCGCTTCGTGATGCATTATCTATATTTGATCAAATAGTAACATTTTCAGGCAACAATGTGAGTTATCAAAATGTTATAGAAAACTTAAATATTCTTGACTATGATTACTTCTTCAGAATTGTAGAAAATGCAATGAAGGAGGATATTCCAGGCAATCTTCTGCTACTAAATGATATTATCGATAAAGGATTTGACCAGCACAATTTCATCGTTGGTTTGGCAGATCACTATAGAAACTTATTGGTTTGTAAAGATGTCCGTACCGCACCACTCCTTGAGGTTGGCGAAACCATACAAGAAAAATTTGTTGAACAGTCAAAACAAATTGAAGCCAATTATATTGTCCGAGCATTAGGTGTCTTGAGTCGCGCAGATGTAGAATACAAATCCTCCAAGAATCAACGATTACTGGTCGAGATGGCTTTAATGCAGCTGTGTTCCATTTCCAAGGAGCTCGAAAAAAAAAAGGACTGACGGATCTCGTTAAAATTATTCCGTTTCCAGATCAGAATTTACGCGAAAGGCACACGAAGACCGCAACAAAATCCACTCCAAAACCTACCAAAAAATCGCGCCCTGTAAAACCAGCACCCAAAGAAATGAGTGCACCAACAGGTCGGTTAAACACGACAAGTATTTCCATCAAGAAATTAATGAATCCAAAGGAAAATGGAGACCTAAAGGCTGGTGTTGACATGGATAATATGCCAATGAATGATTATTCATTCGATGACTTAAAAATGGTATGGCGTCGATTTGCCTTTGAAATGAAAGACGACAAACCCACATTTTACAATGCACTCATCAAACGAGACCCCATTCAAAAGAACAATCGAGAGTACATTATGGAAGTAGACAATCAAGTGCAGATAGACTATATTTTCCCACTACTGGCCAACTTGGTAGATTTTGTGCGAAAAGCATTGAAAAATTATGCTTTAGATATTAAAATTGAACTGACTAAAAACCCTGAAGAGGAGGTGAAATTCTTGACTGGAAAAGACAAGTTTACCGCACTTGCAAGAAAAAACCCTAACTTACATACACTTAAGAATACATTTAACTTGGATATCGAATTCTAAGAACAACAAATTCAATATCCCTTTTAAACATTCATTATGGAAAAAGATAAAAACTTCGCCATACTTATTGATGGCGACAATATACCTTCAAAATATATCAAGGAAATGATGGAGGAGATTGCCAAATATGGCAATCCAACAATTAAGCGTATTTACGGAGATTGGACGAAACCACAACTTTCAAAGTGGAAAAAAATATTACTTGAAAATGCAATTACCCCAATGCAACAATACAGCTACACGACGGGCAAAAATGCGACAGATTCCGCAATGATCATCGATGCAATGGATATTTTATATTCAGAAAAAGTAGATGGTTTCTGCATTGCATCAAGTGATAGTGATTTTACCAAATTAGCCACTCGAATTCGAGAAACGGGACTAACTGTGATCGGTATTGGAGAGAAAAAAACACCCGAACCATTCATTGTTGCTTGTGATCGATTTATCTACCTCGAAATTCTTCATTCGCAAGACAAGGAGGAGGAAGCAAACAAACAGCAAAAGATCAAAAAGAATATAGACACAATTTCTCCAAATGTTATCCGTCTTATCACACAATCCGTGAACGATCTAGCTGATGAAGAAGGTTGGGCATTTCTCGGTGATGTTGGTAGTTTAATTCAAAAAAAGCGTCCCAACTTCGATTCACGAAACTACGGATTTGAAAAACTAACACCACTCATTAAGTCAACAGGTAAATTTGAAATTGATCAGCGAGATAGTGGAAAAGGACGATATAAGTTAATTTATATTCGACATATGAATTAACGGCGTGAGTGACTAAAATTTCATTCGTAGTTGAACAGTCAGATCTGTCTTTCTATTTCCGTCAATTTTCTCTGGACCGGTACCAAGCGATTGTCGATTAGAAAAAATGCGCACTCCATATTTGATCCACAAATCAAACCTACGCAAAAACTTCAAACGGAATAATACGTAAGCTATACTGCCTTGATAATAATTAGCAGGCACAGAGAAAACATACAATGCATTGTTCTCAAAAGAATATATTCGAGAATTATAGCTTTCTGTATCAAAGAGTGCATACCGTAAAGCGAGATTTATTGGTGATGATTTTGGACGATATAAAATATCTTGAACAATTAGCATTCCACTTTCAGTTGGAGCATTCTTTTTATGAATTGTTAAGTATTCTATTCGACATTCTAAATGCCATTTTAAAGACTTATATTTGTTCAAACTGTCACCAATGAAATACTTTTTAACAACACTGGCTCTGACCCTAGTTTCCATTACTTGGTCACAACAAACGAACGAAACAATAGATATCGGAGGCGTAACACGAGAATATATTCAAAATTTACCCGTTGCCTTCGATCCAATAAATGAATCCCTACCCGTTGTATTTTGTCTGCATGGATTGGGCAGCAACGCACAAGTAATGACAGCGATAGGTTTTAATCAAATTGGCGACACTGCTCGTTTTATAACCATTTATCCGGAAGGTGTTGTAAATACGTTTGGGCAGGCTTCGTGGTCAAATGGGACGCTTTTGGCTTCAACAGCAGCCGATTTTGATTTCTTCAATAACTTAATCGATGACATGGTTCTTAATTACAACGCCGATCCTTCTCGGATCTACTTTTCAGGCTTCTCGATGGGAAGTATTATGTCCTACAAACTTGCATGTGAGTTAAACGGGCGCATTGCAGCGATTGGAACAATGTCTGGAACAATGTCAACAGAAGACGTTAATAATTGCGTCCCTACTTACCTTACTCCAGTAATTCATTTTCATGGAACAATAGATCCCACGGTACCATACGATTCAGGAGCTCTTCCTTCATTGAGCCTCGTTCCTGAAACAATTGAATTTTGGAGAAATGCACACAACTGCTCAGTTGCATACGACTCCACTCAAATACCAGACATTGCGGCTGATGGTCTGACAGTAGACCGATTTGTTTACCAGAATTGTACGCCCCTAAACTCTTTGGAGTTTTGGAGAATAAATGGTGGAGAACACGATTACTTTTATGAACCTGTAAATGATTTCACTGAGGCTGTTGAAATTTGGAATTTTTTCAGCCAGTGGTCGCATCCGAATCCGGAAAGCGCCGGTATTCTCTCGTTAGGAGAAAGTCCCGTTCAAATTACTCCCAATCCATCTTTGGGAATAATTGACATAACAGTTGAAAAAAATGATAAGCTTCTAATTCACTCTTCTATAGGTAAATCAGTCTACTCAGTAGATATAAATTCAGGATTAAACACTGTCGATGTCTCATACCTTGAGCCAGGGGTATATATGGTTCAACTGAAATCCAGACCTACCTATTCAAAGCGAATTGTTATTCAATAACCTTTCGAACTCCTCTTTAGAGGTAGACTCGTAGCCCGCCAATGACAAGTTCAACATCTCCTGAATTTTTAACATCTCCGGATACTGTTGAGCTTCAATTGTATGAAATCGCGCAGATTTTCCGATGAGTTGTATTTCATCAAATTGGCGCAAACTGTTAATTCGATAATAAACCTTATTGTTTGAAAGTTTTCTGTATTGAGGAAAGTCGGTACATTTGTCTTGCATAAAACAAAATTATAGAATGTTCAGCAATAAGACACATGAAAAGGCACACAACTCACTAAAAGATGGTAAGATTGATAAAGCCATTGAGCTCTATACAAAGGCGCTACTTGAAAATCCCGATGATTGCAACATTATATCTGATCGCGGTGTTGCATACATCCATAAAAACGACCAGGTAAATTGTTTGAAGGATTTTAATCGCGGGATTGAATTGCAACCTGATTACTCTTATCGCTATGCCTCAAGAGCATATGCAAAAAAACACTTTGGAGATATCGATGGAGCAGTGGAAGATTACGAAAAAGCTGTTGAATTGGATCCAGAAGATGCAATTGCACAAAACAATTTGGGGCTGCTATTGGAAGAAAAAGGATACAAGAAACAAGCTGAAGAGCGTTTTAAAAGAGCAGATCGACTTTCTAAAATGGAAGATGGCTTATACGGCGTAATTAATGACCTCGAAAAAGAAGATGAACTAACAGATAAAAGCGAAAAAGAGCAGCTCCCTTTTCAACAATTAAATCAGGATTCCATTGAAAAAGAACGTACAACTACTGAGCAAATGAGCAGAGGCGTCGAATTCAAGAAAGTGTTTACATCAAGGAGTCAATTAAAAGAGTTTTTGAATTTTATCAAGAACGGATTCAAACTAAAATGACAAAAAAAGAAAAGGCCCTTTATGTCGTTAAAGAATTAGAGCGACTTTATCCCGAGACTCCTGTGCCATTGGATCACTCAGATTCGTATACACTGCTCATTGCGGTGCTCCTTTCTGCGCAATGCACTGACAAACGCGTTAATTTGATTACACCAATTTTGTTCAAGCGTGCAAAAACACCATTTGATATGGTCAAGTTGACTGTTGATGAAATTAGAGAAATCATTCGTCCTTGCGGATTGTCTCCTCGGAAATCTCAAGCTATTTTCACATTGTCTGAAATGCTTATTGAAAAATATGAGGGAGAGGTCCCACAATCATTCGAACAATTGGAGGAATTGCCAGGTGTTGGACACAAAACTGCATCAGTTGTAATGGCTCAAGCCTTCAATACTCCCGCATTCCCCGTTGACACACACATCCATCGTTTATTGACCCGATGGGGCCTCACAAGTGGTAAAAATGTGGTGCAAACTGAAAAAGATGCAAAGCGTCTCTTCCCAGAACATCTGTGGAACAAACTGCACCTACAGATCATTTTTTACGGAAGAGAGTATTCTCCAGCGAGATCGCCAAAAAAAGAAATGGACTTCATTACGCTGAAAATTGGAACAGCAAAAGCGATTAAAACACTCACTTAAAACCTTTCAAAGCTACCAATATAAAAAGAGCCGTCTTTCAATAAAACGGCTCCTGTATTCTAATTCAAAATATTTATTTTTGCTTTGCAAAGGTAAAAACACCTGAAGTTGTTATATATAGAGCTTGTCGTGCCCGCAAGATAAGTATTCGTGCTTTTAGAATCGGTCATCAAAACCAACTCCTTGTTTTTCAGTCGGCTAATATGAAATGAGCCAAGACCATTGTCAAAAGCAATTCTGACTTTTCTCTTCTTGCTGTTCAGCCACCACCAGCTGCCCCAACGAACCAAACTGCCCAACTCATTATTGAGAGTACTTTTATAGGACCCATTCTTTAAAATTTCAATTGTCAATGAATAAGGAGCAGTCGTTGTTATTCCGTTAGTCACCGTTGATAAGGTTGTGCCGTCGAAAGATGTAGTTAACGAATCAACAGTGGTGACTCCAGCAGAAACAGAAGTATTCAAAGATGTCGTGATCTGACTCGATAGATTCCAAGTACCAGTAATTCTTGCATTTCTTGATCTTAAAGATAAAAAAGGATCACTTTCGCCTTTTCTGCAAGATCCTAAGAGGGCAACTGCTAAAACAGCAATACCCGAAAGTTTAATTAGTTGTAATTTCATATCATTTGGTTTAGTTGAAACGAAATTAAGAAAAAATAGATTGAAATAATCGACAATTTAAATTTTAGCCCTATTTTACAACTAGAATCTACCGAATCGAACAAAATGAATACCAAAAAAGAAATAGTCAATAACTGGTTACCAAGATATACCGGAGAGAAATTAGAAAATTTCGGTAAATACATTCTTCTCTGCAACTTTCACAAATATGTCAACGAATTTGCTTCATTGCATGAAGTAGATGTAATAGGCAAAGACAAACCAATGCAGTGTGCCACAGCTCAAGGAATTACAATAATCAATTTTGGGATGGGAAGTGCTTCAGCGGCTACATGTATGGATTTGCTTTCAGCGATAGAACCTAAGGCTGTTTTATTCCTTGGGAAATGTGGTGGATTAAAGAAAAAGAACAAAGTTGGAGATTTAATACTTCCAATAGCTGCAATACGAGGTGAAGGAACAAGTAATGATTATTTCCCATCCGAAGTTCCTGCATTGCCTGCATTTGCTCTTCAAAAGGCGATTTCAACAACAATTCGAGATTTTAATAGAGACTATTGGACGGGTACCTGCTACACAACCAATAGACGCGTTTGGGAGCACGATCAAGAGTTTAAAACCTACCTTGGAAAAATACGAGCGATGGCTATTGATATGGAAACTGCAACTATTTTTACTGTTGGATTTCATAACGAAATTCCAACTGGAGCCTTGTTGTTGGTTTCTGATCAACCCATGATTACTGAAGGAGTTAAAACGAGCTCCAGTGACACCCATGTAACAGCTCAATTTGTGAACAATCATCTGTCAATTGGGATTGCTTCACTAAAGCAACTAATAAACAATGGAGACACAGTAAAACACTTGAGATTTACTTAAATACAACCGTATATCTTGAAAAAAAAATCACTCCTTCTACTCGGCTTAGTAACACTTCTAGTCTTTCCGATACCGGCATTTATTGGACTTTATTTTATTGAGGGGATTACACCCATTCAGGTAATGCAATTCAATCGAATGGATGCCTACCCTATTGCACTTGGGATTATAGTGGGAATGCTTTATGCCGTTGTCGCACTCGGCTTTATGATGGCTCCAGTTTTTGAAAAGCTACCTACTCGTATCGAGACGGTAATCGCTAAAATGAGACTAAATACATGGCATTGCCTTTTCTTATCACTTTGCGCTGGAGTTGGCGAGGAAATTCTCTTCCGTTCAGGAATACAATATTTTATAGGACCAATTATAACCTCGATTTTATTCGTGGCAATTCACGGTTATTTAAACCCATTTAATTGGCGAATTTCACTTTATGGAATCATTGTACTCCCTTTCATTTTTCTATTGAGCTATGCACTTGATGAATTCGGCCTTTGGTTCTGTATAGGAGCTCATTTCTCGTACGATTTCGTCCTGTTCTACATTATTACTCATCCGATTCAGACCAAAACTGATTCATAAGAATGAATAAAAAACCACTAAGCATCACCTTGTTAAATTTACAAAAAGGCAACATTTACAGTTAATTGTACGTTCTATACCTATATAACATTTGATCAAACTTTAAAATTTAGAGAACTATGAGAATCATCAGCTACCTGCTCGCCTCTTCTATCCTTGTTTTTGGAACAAGTGCAACTGCTCAAACCGAAAGAGAAAACTCAAACAAAACAGAAGAAAGAAAGGGTAAAACTACAAGTGAAAAAGTAGACAAACGAGCAGCACTATTAACAGAGAAACTTGATTTAACCATTGATCAACAATCAAAAACTAAAGAAATTACTCGCACTTTAATCGATGCATTACAGGAAGTAAAATCTGATTCGGCAAAATCTGAAGAAGAGAAAAAAAACGACATCAAACTTTTGAGAAAAGCTTATCAAAATGAACTCAATTCTATTCTCTCAGAGGAACAACAGTCAAAAATGTCTGATTTAACGAAAAAGAAAACGACTGAGGAGCGCAGTGCTGAAAAAACGGCAAAAATGGCCGAAAAACTCTCTCTAACACCAGAACAAATCAAACAAGTTGATGATTTAAACTTAAAAGTAGCAAACAAAATACAAGCCATTAAGCAAAACAAAACAAGTGCACCAGAAAAGAAAAGAGAATTCATTCAAGGAAACATGAATGACTATAAAACGATAATGAAAACGATTTTGACCCCAGAGCAATGGACCAAATATGAAAATTGGATGGACAAAAAAGAGACGAAAAGGACAAATAAATAAATATACCAAACGTCATGTAAAGCTTGCCTCCGGGCAGGCTTTTTTTATTTATATTAAGAATACTTTTTTGAACTTCTCAACTTTTGGACGCACTACAAAATGACAATATTGATTGTTTGGGTTCAGTTCAAAATAATTTTTATGATAATTTTCAGCCGGAAAAAACTCTTCTACTTCGCAAACCTCTGTTACGATAGGGTCTTCCCATATTTTTTCTAATGTTAGTTTTTTGATGTACATCTCCGAACTACTTTTTTGCTGTTCGTCATGATAAAAAATAACCGAACGGTATTGAGGTCCAATATCATTGCCCTGTCGGTTGAGTTGTGTCGGATTGTGCACGAACCAAAACATTTCTAGTAGTTTATCAAAAGAGATTTGGTCATCATCATATACAATTCGAGCAACTTCAGCATGACGTGTTGTCCCTGAGCATACATCTTTGTAATTGGCCTTGCTTGCATCACCTCCCATATATCCAGGCGCAACAGATAGTATACCATCAACATCTTTAAAACATGCCTCAATACACCAAAAACATCCTGCTCCAAAAGTGGCTTCTTTATTCATTTTTTAAATTTTAATTCATTGCTGTAAAACGAAGAGCTGCTGAATTGATACAATATCTCAACTTTGTTGGAGGCGGACCATCATTAAAGACGTGACCTAAATGTGAATCACAGCTTCCGCAGATAACTTCTTCACGTAACATTCCGTGAGAGCGATCAATTGCCTTGATCACGAGACTATTTTCCGCGACATCATAAAAGCTGGGCCATCCTGACCCTGAACTAAACTTCGTTGAGCTGGAGAACAAAATACTATTGCAGCAAACACAATGGTAGTTTCCTATTCCCTTAAAATCCCAATACTTTCCTGTAAAGGCTCGTTCTGTGCCTTTTTTTCGAGTCACCTCATATTGAAGATCCGAAAGCTGAGACTTCCATTGCGCATCTGATTTTTTTACTTTCAAGGAATCGTCAACCTCAACAATCAAAGTATCTGAATCATTAAAATCGACTCCATTAACTCCTGAACTACAAGCGATACTACAAATTACACAGCCGCTGAAAAAAAACAACAATTTCATGATTCTAAATTTAAAACGTTTATCATAGCATCGTGAACTTTATCAAAAAACAAATCTGTCAATTAAACATTTTTAACATACAACTACTTGATCTAAACGTCGAAAAGCAACTAAATTGACCCTTTTTTGTAGGTATTGCCAATATCTAGTTTTTCGTGTAATTATAGCTGAAAGCCTGATAATTAGACGTAAATTTGCATCCATGAAAATCCCTAGGTACCCTAGAAATTTTTGGATCATCTGTTTTGGTTTGTTGTTCTTTATTATGAGTTTCAATATTATCATTCCAGAGCTCAATAACTATGTTAAAGAATTACATCCAAAGGGCAAGTATTACCTTGGCCTTACAATTACGTTATTTTCAGTATCCGCGGCTATTTCCCGCCCCTACTCCGGGAAACTTGCAGACCACATAGGAAGGAAGAAAGTAATGTATATCGGTGCATCCATCGGATTGGTATCATGTCTAATATATCCATTAGCGGGAACGCTTTCCCCTCTGGTCGGCATCCTAACCTATTTTTTCCTGAGACTCGCACATGGATTCAGTGCAGGCTTCTTACCTACAGGTGCAACTGCGCTGGTTACGGATATTCTACCAGAAAAAAATCGTGGCCTGGGCATGGGAATATGGGGAACATTTATTTCTGTCGGATTTGGAGCAGGGCAGCTTTTATCTTCATGGATCACAAATAATTGGGGGATAAATGCACTATTTATGGTCGCTGCAGCTTTTGCAGTAATTACACTATTGGTAATGTCACAATTGGAAGAGACATTGCCTGATCCGAAAAAATTTAAGCGAGAATTTCTACGAATTACAATATCAGATGTTCTCGAGCGACCGGTAATGCCCGCTGCTGTTGTGATGTTTTTATCTGTGATATCAACAGGAATCGTATTCGTTATCACGCCCGAAATTTCTGATTTCTTAGGATTAAACAAAGGGTGGTTTTTTGGATTCTATGTCGTTTCAACAATTGTCGTGCGGCTTTTTGTCAGTGGTTTATCCGATATAATTGGCCGGAGAAAAACACTTATAATTGGGCAAATTTTTATGTTTCTAAGCATTATGACAGTCGCCATTTCCCAAAAATTTAACGACGCAGAGACAGTTGTCTTGATTTATTCTATCGGGGCCAGTCTATTTGGAGTTTCAACTGGAATATCAAGCCCTACTATTTTTGCATGGACTGCAGACCTATCGCTAGAGTCTCGACGCGGAGTCGGAGCTGGTACAATGTTTATCGCATTAGAAACAGGGATTATGGTTGGTTCAATAAGTACAATGATTACCTACGACAATACACCAGATACTATTTTTAGAGCTTTTCTTGTTGGGGCAACTGCCGCCTTGGTTGGAATTGCTTATTTAGCATGGCACTTACTCAAGCGAGAATCAAAAACCTAATTCATCATTAATTTGCAAGTACTTTCGCAACCGTTTGACTAGAAAATATATCGGAAGTGTATCCAACAGAGCGAAGAAAAACTTGAAAAGATAACTGCTTAAAATAAACATCAGCAGCGTACTCCAAATATCTACCCCTTCAGGAATAGGCAATGCTCCAGCATAATAGTGAGTAATTAAAATCACAGCAACTGAGTCAATCATTTGACTGGTTAAGGTAGACAGATTGTTTCGCAGCCATAATTTTTTTCCTCGTGTTTTTTGCTTCAAATAATGAAACACATGAACATCAACAAATTGAGCCGTGATATATGCAATCATGGAAGCAATTGTTGCTCCAAATGTAAGTTTTCGAATCTGATAAAAGGAATAGTCGTATGGAGCTACTGGATCACCAGCATCAATTCCAAGAGGGAGTGTCCCATCACTCATTAACGTTGGCGGAGCATCAAGCCATCCTCCGAACCAAAGCACAATCAAAATCCAAACGTTTAAAATAAGACCTACCCAAACAAGCATATTTGCGCGTTTACGACCGTATAATTCTGAAATTAGATCAGTACATAAAAAAGTAATTGGATAAGGCAAAACACCTACGGCCACTACAAAACGTAGCCGACTCTCCTCTTGAATTCCAACATACTCAGATAAATCAATAAAACGAGATACACCTAATATGTTCAGCATTGCTAATGATCCAAGGAAAATTCCTGCCAAAAGCAAAAACACCCATTCTCGTCTTCGCTGAATTTGTTGATCTTCAATTTCTCTAACTCCAAACATCATTGTAAAGAAACGAAAAATCTGAAAGCCGAATACATTCTGCAAAATATTGGTTATATTCGATTTATTGTTCAGAACGCATGTCAAAAATTGATCACAATCATTTAACAAAGCTCTACTACTCAATTGGTGAGGTTGCAGACATGCTAGATGTAAACGCATCATTAATTCGCTTCTGGGAGAAAGAGTTTCCCACAATTAAGCCGAAAAAAAACAAAAAAGGAAACCGTCTTTACACACCAAAAGAAATTCTAAAAATTGATCGAATTTATATTTTGGTGAAAGAAAAAGGATATACTCTTGATGGTGCCAGAAAAGCGCTAAAATCCGTTGCTAATGATGAACAAAAAACATATGATTCCCAAAACAAAGGAACTGATGAAATTATTCTTCACCTTGAAAAAATAAAAACAAAACTCCTTAGATTAAAAAAAGAACACTAAAAAAGTCTACTACTATTAATCAAGAGTTTAGCTGCCGAAAATACGAAAAGACCTGATCAAACTCACCTATTTCTATAACACAATCGTATTTGCAAGTACCAATTTCTTCCAGAAGACAGCACAATATTGCCCCTCCTTTGTTCTTTTTATCGTTGGATAACATCTTAACTATAGCGAATATCTCATCATCAGTGAAGCTTGGGATTTCAAAAAGTTGTGAGAGCTCACTTTGAATTTTCAGATAAGACTGCTCATTAAGCATACCCAATTTATGGGAAAGATACGCCTCCATTATCATCCCAACAGCAACGCAGTGTCCATGCGTATAACCTTGACCTCTCATGTAATAGCCTTCAATTGCATGTCCTATGGTATGTCCGAAATTCAGAATCTTTCTTTTTCCATCTTCTTTTGGGTCTTCTCTTACTATTTTATTTTTCACTCGAATACATTCAACCAATAAGGTTTCATCAATTTTATGAGAGGAATGCATCGCGTCAATTACCTTATCAAAAAGCTGTTCACTATGAATCAATCCATGTTTGATCATTTCAGCAAAGCCACTTCTCAGCTCAACATCAGGTAATGTCCTCAGAAATATAGGATCGATGTATACCACTTTTGGTTCAGAAAAAACACCTATTTGATTCTTGTAGGGACCTAAATTAAGGCCCGTTTTACCTCCTAATGAAGCGTCAACCATACCCAAAAGAGTTGTTGGAATGTTGATATAATCACAACCGCGTTTGTAACACGAAGCAATAAACCCGCCCATATCAGTAACAAGTCCACCACCAAGATTAATAATCAAATCGTAACGTGTAATACCATATTCAGTGAGCGCTTCCCATACATTAACGGCAATTTCGAGATCTTTGTTCTCTTCACCGACAGGAAGAACGATAACCTCTGCACCATGCAATGGCTCAAAAGATGTGATCAAATATTCAAGACAATTTTCCTTTGTATTTTCATCCACAATTATAACACATTTGGATGATGTATAGGTTTCCTTTAGTATTGAATTAAAAGATGATTTTTCAATACTTCCAACTTCTAGTTTACAGTTATTTGATTGGATATACTTCATAAGTCAATAATCTAGAAACAATAAAATTATGGATTTCTTATATCAATACAAAAATGGTGATATTAATCATAGTACTCTACTAAAAAGAAACTATTTTTGCCCTATGATTTCTTTCGATAATACAGAAGTAGCATTCCGTGGTAAATCTAAAAATGATTTAAAACGAGCATATTGGCTATTCAAGGTAGTTGCAAACCCATCATTAGTCAAATTTGGAAAGTGGGCGACAACAATTGCGTTAAAACTTCGCTTGCCAATTAAAGGAATCATCAAGAATACAATATTTCGACAGTTTTGCGGCGGAGAATCAATAAAAGAATCTCTCTCCGCGTCAAACAAACTCGCATCAAGAAATGTTAAAACCATATTAGATTATAGTATCGAAGGAAAGACACAAGAAGAAGATTTTGAGGCTACAGTCCAAGAAATCATCGGAACCATAAAAGAAGCTGAAGGCAATGAAAACATACCATTTGCCGTATTTAAGGTCACAGGAATATGCCTTTATGAATTATTACAAAAGGCAAATAATGGAACTGAAGCACTTAGCCAAGAAGAGCAAAACCAATACAAAATACTATTACAACGTGTAACTCGAATTTGCACTGAAGCCTGTAACAGAAATGTTCCTGTCTTTATGGATGCTGAAGAAAGCTGGATTCAGAACACCATAGATCAGCTAAGTTACACCATGAGTTTAAAATTCAACCGGAAACGTGCAATTGTATACAACACAATTCAACTCTACCGTCATGACCGACTTGAATTCTTGAAAAAAGAGATCGAAACTGCTCGAAAAGAGAATTACAAATTAGGCGTAAAACTTGTTCGCGGTGCATACATGGAAAAAGAGCGGGAAAGAGCCTTAAAAATGGGCTACCCCTCCCCCATACAACCAAACAAGGAATCTACTGACCATGATTTTGATGAAGCGCTTCGTATGGTTGTTTCAAATATTGATGCGATCTCTTTTTGCGCTGGGACACATAATGAAAAAAGTTCTCTTCTTTTGGCAAATCTACTCAACGAAAACGGCATATCGCCAGATGACCCACGAGCCTACTTTGCACAATTACTTGGTATGAGTGATCACATTTCGTTCAATCTAGCAGATAAAGGTCTAATGGTAGCTAAATACGTTCCATATGGACCAATAAAAGAAGTCTTGCCTTATTTGATTCGTCGAGCTGATGAGAACACCTCTGTGGCCGGACAAACAAACCGTGAATTGGCTTTAATCATTAAAGAGCGTAAACGTCGAAAAAATCCAAGCTAACACCAACAAAAAGAAGAGTTGTATATTTTAACGCACTACGTTTACATGCCCTTCAAAAATATACTTGTTGTCGCTTAAAGCGTCACCGCATCGGATGATCCAATTGTACATTCCGTCTTGAACATTTCTACCGCCATAGGTTCCATCCCATCCCATCGAGACGTCATTGGACTCAAAAATAACTTGTCCCCAACGATTGTAGATTTTCATATTAAAATCCATTAAATCAAATCCTGAGGTAAAAATAGGATGGAAATTTTGATTAAACTCATCACCATCAGGTGTAAATGTATTTGGAATATAATATATTACCTCCTCATTTACTTGTATTATAGAGTATGAGGAATCAACACAGCCGATAGGTGAATAGGCATACAAGGTCACAATATAACCTGCTGTTTGATCATTTGGGAAATTATGTGTTGGATTCGAAACAGTGACTGAATCGATACCATCTCCAAAGTCCCACATGTAATTAACAGCCCCAACAGTTGTATTCGTAAACGAAACTTCTGTATTTAGTGTAATAACGGATGACAACGATGGAATATATGATGAAACAGGATTTGGCTCTACATAGATATAATCTGTATAAAGAACACTGTTAGAACATCCATTTATGGAAGTGACATCTAAAGTAACGTCGTAGTTTCCACCTCCAAGATAGACATTCGAAACATCACTGCATCCTATGGCTGAGTTTCCATCACCAAAGGTCCACTCACAATTACTCATAGCACCTGCTGTCGTATTTGTGAATATTACGGTCATTGGTGGACAGCCCATTGTTGTATCTGCCACAAACGAGGGCTGAGGAGTTGGTTCATGTAGAACAGTAATTGAATCTATTCCCAAGCAACCATTCAAATCCTGCCCAACAACTGTATAGGTCGATGAAGTTGTCGGAAGAAAAGCGACACCATCTACAACGCCATTGTTCCATAGATATGATAATGCACCTGAACCGACCAATGTGATTGGTGTTCCCTCACAATTTGTAAAATCCAATCCTGCATCCACGATTGGTTGCGGGTGAACAACAATGGTTTGAGTACCAGACGCCGTATTTGAGCATCCAGCATCTGTTATACCGATTACTTCGTACACTCCAGGAGAATTTCCTAAAATCACTGTATCCTGCATACTGTTCACAGTCAAAGGCGTTCCATCCAGCGTATAATAGATATCCCAAGGCCCTGTTCCTGTTACTGTTGCAAAGACATTTGCTATAGATTCATTAGCACAGTAGACACCTCCGCTCTCTATAGTAGCAACAGTTGGTACATTTTGCACAATAATTAATTCATTTCCCAAAGCGATGTTTGTACAACCACTATCAGACACATTTGTAATCACATAAGCACCTGGCGCATTACCAAGGCTAATGCTGTCTAGTGCGCTGTTAGTTGTATGTGGTGCCCCATCTATAGTGTAATCTATTGAATATGGTCCATTACCACTCACGTTGACAAAGATATCACTAACCAAATCTCCTATACAATAAACACCACTACCACTGGTACCAGTAACCTCAGGCAAAACAGGAGACACATCATTTAATGTCGCAGAACATGTCTGATCGTCTGAGAAGTACACATTCACTGTCAAAGGTGACCCATCGGCTATAATTCCTGATACATTATAATTTGTCAATGTCATATCTGTAAATGGTCCCATAATCGTCTGGGTGTAGGTCCCCGTCGCATTGGTTACTTCGACCACAATTGTGCCGGTTATCGGATTTTCAATATACACAAAATCTCCCGAAACTGAGAACGAATTTCCATATTCGCATGTGCTAACAGTTGCACTTAAGCCTGCAAACATGCAACTACACGAGACATTAATTGTAGTCGTAGCTACGGCACCACAACCAGTTGCAGGATCTGTGATTGACACCGTATACATCGTCGTATCAAGAGGACAAGCCATTGGCGTTTGAATTGTATCGTTATCCAGCGAAATTGATGGTGTCCATACAATGTCAAATGGCGGCGGACTACAAACAAATGAAACATCATCTAATGCCCAGTTGTCTTGACCTGTAGAGTTTGTAAATGCAATTTGACGCCAACGGAATTGAGTTGATGCGGTTTGAGCTGGAGGTGGTATTGGAAGAACATATGACTGCCATGAATTGTTATTGTCCCACTGACTTTGATAATAGGTATTAATTATGGTCCAAGAGGCTCCTCCATTTACTGAATATTCAATAACGACATCTTCACCTGCATCCACATTATTACAGGCTCCCGAACCCACATTACCAAGGAATAAACTAAACGCCATCCATCCGCAACTCGCTGTTGCATCAACGGGAACTGTTGTAGCCCAGCGGTCGCCTGCACCATCAAAATACAAAGCATTTCCAGACATTGATCCACAAGAACCTGCGGATGCAATTCCATTTTGAATGTCAGACCACATTGTACCATTCACAGAGGGATCAAAATCATCAACGATCGATCCCGCATTGTAATTAGTAAATTGAACATCAAGATCTGTACAATTTGGGCAAACCAAGTCGTTTGAAGTAGCGGTTGCAACTGCTGCTGTTGGGGGAACAACTATTGTAACGGTATCTGAGCAAGACGATAATGTATCGGAAAATATAATAATATAATCAGTAGTAACAGAAGGAGTCACCCATTGATCAAACCCATTTGAAGTGCCTGGTATATTGCTCCAGTCAAAATTTGAAAACCCACATATGGCTGGCGTGATGACTACATTATCGATACCCCAATGGTCATTTACTGCAGAACTCACAACTGGCTGATCCCATCGAAACTTCGTATTTGTAGTCATTGCAGCTGCAGGAATCGGGAAAGAATAATTTGCCCAATTATAATATTGATTTGCATAGCCATTAATTGGCTGAAAATAAAATATATCAACCCAATTAATACCTCCATTAATTGAATATTGAAAGTAAACTCCTTCATTTGGCAAATCGGGATCTTCACAATTACTTCCAGGAACATCATCTGCTGCGAAATCCAAATCAAAAGAGACCAACCCACCACAACTCACATCAAAACCATTTGTGGTAACGGTTCTTGGCGCTGGGACATTACCGAACCAAAGTGCCGGTGTTCCATCTAGAGTTGGTCCACATGGATTCGAATACAATGCATTTACAGACTGAGTCCATCCCACTCCAAGCTGTCCTCCATTAAAATCTGAGGACAAAACGGCACTGTCTGACAATGCTGTCGCAGCGAGATATACTTGTTGTCCACAATTGGAGTAAATCGTATCCACACCGATATCAACTGAACATTGACTTTTGGAAATAAATGCAGTTGTCAAACCCAAAAAAAGTAACTTAAATTTTGTTTTCAGCATCACTTAATTTTTAGGTAAAACTTTAATATTTACAAACTCAAAATCGGTCAGCCGAGTCGCTGTCATCCCTGGAGACAAATTCAAAAAATGAGAAAACAAATACAAACTGACATTTGTTACATCTGATCCATCTCCCTCGATTACCTCACCTGAGTTTAAAAAAATATCATACGAATACTCCAAGTTCTCAATTCTCGCACAATTGGAACAAACTCCATCCCTGAACTCTTTGATGGACCAAGAAATTGATTTAGGATCTAACGTTGTATTTGTGTAACGAAATAAAATCAACATTTGATTTCGAAAAACTCCAGATTCAAACGATTGGTATTTATATTCTATCTTGATCCCGTCTCTTGTCTCATACTCAGTCCAATCATAAACTAATTTAATTGGCTCAATTTCACTTGATAAAGAAAGCAGTGAACTCGTTAACAAAACGATCAGAACAAAAGCAGCCCGGTTTATTTTTTTTTTCATTTCTTCAATATTACCCCTATTAAACCTCGCAATTATTGGATTCCTAAAATACTCATTTTCATCGAAACTTTACACGTTCCAATCAGCATCTATCTATTTTTTGGAACGAAACTGATTGAATTTAATACAATGAATCAACTATTTTAATAGTGTAACATGTCCAGTGAGAACAAAGTTTTCGTCGGTTTGTGATGATCCAAACTCTATTTTCCATGCATAAGTACCACTCTGTACCAGGTCCTGATTTCCTCCGTAAGTTCCGTCCCATCCTATTGACGCATCATTGGATTCCCAAATAACTTCTCCCCAACGATTGAAAATCAAAAGCTTAAAATCAGAAGGATCGTAACCACTTGCGAAAACTGGCTGGAAATACTGGTTGAACTGATCGCCATCTGGTGTGAATGTATTGGGAACATAACAAAGCACTTCCTCATTAACGGTAATAAGTGCGTAAGCAGTATCAGCACATCCCAATGGCGTATTTGCTATTAACTCAACGTTGTAAATATCAGCTTCTTGGTCTGGAAAAACATGAGACGGATTTACATCTGAACTACCTGCCGTATCATCACCAAAATCCCATGAGTAATCTGTTGCATTTTGAGATTCATTTAGGAATAAGACCTCCGTCATGATATTCGTCACTACTGTTTCAGAAGGGCTAAAGGCAGCATCGGCAAAATTTTCAATGTAGATGTAGTCCGTATACGTTTCAGAATTTACACAACCGTTTATTGATGTTGTTGTTAATGTTACATCATACAAGCCTCCATCTAAGAACGAATAACTCACCGATCCACAGCCTGTAACGGTATCTCCATTCGAAAATTCCCAAATACAATCTGCAAAATTACTTGATGTAATTGAAGTATTTAAGAAGTTTACAGTATGCGACTCACATCCCTGAAGTACGTCTCCAAAGAATGAAACAACAGGAAGTTCTTCAACGGTTACGGTCATGCTGTCAATTGAAATACAACCTAAATTGTCAGCTGTAACTGTATATGTGGTAGTCTGAGTCGGAGAAACATTTCCGTCAGGACCAATTGGATCCCATACTATAGGAACACCCAACGGGTTATTTGCAATAACATTTGCTGATTCTCCAATACATATCAACTGATCTAAACCAGCATCAATTGGAGCGGGCACAGCATCAATAATTATTAAATGTGTAATTAATGTTTCATTTCCGCAATCATCAGTAATCGAATAAGTTCTTGTAATTTCCTCATTGTTACAAACGTTTCCATCAGAAACATCACTTACCCAAGCAACTACTGGATCCGGCGCACAGTTGTCAGCCTCTGTCAATACCACTGACGGATCAGGAGCAGGAACGTCCATTGTTCCCGGCACATTTATCGTTGGAACATTTTGAGCAGTTGGAGGAGTGACATCATTTACAGTAATGATTTGATCTACCGTAATTTGATTACCACAATCATCTGTTACTGAATAAGTTCGTGTGATTGTTTCTGGGCACGTCAAACCATCACTAACATCTCCTACATGAGCAACTACTGGATTTGCAGTACAATTGTCTAACGCATCGGTTACTACCAGGGTATCAACAACTGGAACATCTCCAATACATTCAACATTTACCGCAATTGGAGCACTTGCTGTTGGTGCTATTGTATCATTTACAACTATAATCTGATCCAAAGTAATTTGATTACCACAATCGTCCGTCACAGAGTACGTTCGTGTGATTGTTTCTGGACATGTCAAACCATCACTTACATCTCCTAAATGAGCAACTACTGGATTTGCAGTACAATTGTCTGCTTCATCAGTAACAACCGATACATCAATGACGACATCTCCAATACACTGAACAAATATTGAATCTAGAGTACTTGCTGTTGGGGCTATTGTATCATTTACAATGATAATCTGATCCAAAGCAATTTGATTACCACAATCGTCCGTCACAGAGTACGTTCGTGTGATTGTTTCTGGACATGTCAAACCATCAGTTGCATCTCCCAAATGAGCAACTACTGGACTTACTGTACAGTTATCTGCTTCATCGGTAACATCCAATACATCGACCGTAGGAACATCCCCTATGCACTGAACAAATATTGAATCTGGAGTACTTGCTGTTGGGGCTATTGTATCATTCACTATGATAATTTGATCAACAGTAAATTGATTGCCACAATC
>Ga0233396_1000113_pt1 | contig 39790 bp, 35 predicted proteins | sample 32DmetaG_FD_183169 | JGI IMG/M metagenome (GOLD analysis project Ga0233396, IMG submission 183169) | Seawater microbial communities from Monterey Bay, California, United States - 32D | ecosystem: Environmental > Aquatic > Marine > Coastal | place: USA: California | collected 2016-10-19 | reverse complement strand
CAAAAACTTATAGCCAAAAGAAAAGAAGGAAAAATAAGTGAGGAAAAGGCTGAAAAAAAAATATCTAAAGCTTTTGCTAAGCATGAAAAAAGGATGGGTGCTTCTGCTAAATTTCCAGAAATAAAAAAAGAAAACCAAGGTAAATTTACTGCTTGGGTAGAAAAGAATATGGGCGGTATGGACACTTGTAAAGCTGCTAGCAAGATAATGAGATCTCGTACTAAAAAGTATTCTCCATCTGTGGTTAAAATGGCTAACTATGCTAATAACTTTGGTTGTAAAACTAAGAAAAATGATGGAGCTTCAGTTCCATTAAAAGGAAAACAAAAGAATTTACCAGAAGCGTTACAAAAGAAAATACTAGCTTCTGACGGTGCTTCGCTTAGATCTAAAAGAGCAGATAAATTAGTTTCTCAAGGTAGACTTCACAAAAAGATGAGTCCAGAACAAAAAAAAGAAGCTATAAAAAATAAAAGCGCAAGATTTGAAGGACCAGGCGCTTCTATGAAAAAGAAAAAATAATATGAGAAATAGAGGTAATAAAGGTAAATGTGGAAAAGCTTGGAAAGCTTGGGAAGCAGGCTATGCTAAGAAACCAGGTGGTAAAGAAGAAGCAGCTAGAGAAAGAAGAGAGTTTTATTGTGACAATGGCACTATAAAATTAAGACCTTCTACAGATGCTGACGTTCCTTTAACTGACAAGCAAATAAAAGAAGATAAAAAGAATAAAAACAAATAATGGGTTTTAAGCTAAAAGGATCACCATACGATAAGTCTAACATGAATATAGCTGTTTATAAAAAAGATTTAACAGACGGATCTATAGGTAAATCAAACCATACTGGTATAATAGTGCAAAGTGGTATTAGTCCAGAAGAAGAGCAAAATGTAATAGCTCATGAGAAAGTTCATCAAAAGCAACAAGCTAATGGTGACTTAGATTACGACCAACAAAACTTTTATTGGAAAGGTAAAACTTATCCTAGAGAAAATCTAAACGAACATAATGAAAATTTACCTTGGGAGAAAGAAGCTTACAAGGCTAGTGAAAAATCAAGGAAAAAACAAACAGAAATGGGATCAACAAAATTCAAATTAAAAGGATATAGAGGCAATAATAAACCTTTTAAACATATGACCGAAAGAGGTTTGATAGGCGCATCTGTTGATGGCGCATCAGCCACTGGAGAGGGTGACAAAGAAAAAGTAACTAAAACTACTAAAACAGATGTCAATCCTGAAACAGGTATGAAGCGTTTTACTACTACAACTACTAAACAAAGTGGTTCACCTGGTTCAAAAGGCACCGTTAGCTATGAGGATGCTTATAAAAAAGCAGACAAAAGCAAATATCCTACATTAGAAGGATTTACTAAAGCTGCTAAATCATATAAAAAGAAAGATGTTAAAGTTGAAGAACAAATACCAACTAGAAAGGCTAAAATAACTACATCTTCAGAGCCAAAGCTTAGGACTGAGATAACACCTGTTAAGAAAAAAACAGAAGTAGTTGAAAAAAAGAAAAAAGAGAAAAACACAACATACAAGCCTAAGAAAAGAAAAACCACAAAATATAAGCAAAAAAATAGAAAGCCTCAATTTTCTACAAAGTTTTCAACTTCATGTACTAAAAATTCTTGTTAAATGAAAAAATCATTTAATGAAACTAAAATAGGTGCCTTTCTATCAAGCAAGGCGCCTAAGGTATTACAAGCTCTTGGAGATGTACTACCTAATCAAGGAACACTTGGCGTGGTAAAAAATCTTATATCAAGTGATAATAAGATTAAGGCAATAGATAAAGAGCAGGCTATGAAGCTTATAGAGCAAGATATAGCTGAAATGAAAGAAGTATCTAGTAGGTGGAGAGCAGACATGAAAAGCGATTCATGGTTATCTAAAAACACTAGACCTTTAGCTTTGGTATTCCTAACAGCGTCAGCTGTATTTATGATGGCTGTAGATTCTTTTCATTTACAATTCGATGTTGACGAAGCGTGGATAAACTTATTAAAAACATTACTGGTAACAGTTTATGTAGCATACTTCGGAAGTCGTGGTGCTGAAAAAATAACAAAAATAAATAAATAAAAATGGCAGAATACAATTCATGGGAACCAACATTAGATGGTTTAGAAGGAAATATGATGGCTCAACCAAGAGTTTTTGGTCATGATGCTAAAGGTTTAACGGCTGGAACAGGAGCAATAGCTAATACAGGAAAAAGAGGAGCAGTTATATATAACGGCAAAAACGAAGCACAAGATATTACAATAGTAACTGAAGCTGGAACTCAAGTTGTATTTAAAAATGTACAACCAGGTACAGTTGTAGGTGATAAAACGCCTATGTTAGCTACTAAGTTAATCGTAGGGGTTGACTGTGTAGCAATATATTAAAACAAAAAACAAACAATCAAATCAAATAAAATGAGTAAAATAAAAAAAGAACAATTAGAAACAATTGTAAAATACCAAGATGAAGCTAATAGAATATCTCACGAAATAGGAGCATATGAGTTTCAAAAATATAAAATGCTTTCTAGTTTAGACAAAGTAAATAACGATATAATAGAATATAAAAAAGTTCTTGAAGCTGAGTATGGTTCAGTTAATATCAATTTAGAAGATGGTAGTTACGTTGAGATAGACAAAAAAGATGTCGAAGATAAGGAAGATTAGTATAGGTTCTGATTATAAAAATGATGCTATGCATTATTCTACTGGTCAAGAGGTTTATGGAGGTCACGTTATTAGTGATATAATATTTGAAAACAAAGATAGTTCTTATAATATTTTTATAATTAAAAATGAAGAAGTATTACCTTGGAAAAAATTTAACTCCAATATGGCCGTATCAGTAGAGTATGATCTTAAGTACTAATGAATAGTATATACCATTTTATCATTAAACCACTAGATAAAACATATGAAAACGTTAAGTTGGTTGATGGTAAAGAATTAGTAATTAATTCAAATATAGAAAATCATATTTTTGTAAGTAAAAAAGCAGTTGTAGTTTCGACTCCAGCTGCTTATAAAACAAAAATAAAACCTGGTGATGAAGTATATATTCATCATAATATCTTACGTAGATATTACAATATGAAAGGTGTAGAAAAAAATAGTAGTACATACTTTAGAGACAACTTATATTTCTGTTCTCCAGAACAAATATATATGTATAATTTAAAACCTCACTTAAGCTATTGTTTTATTAAGCCTTTAAAAAATAAAAATATTTTAGAGAATAGAAAAGAGCAGCCTAATGTTGGTATAGTGAAATATACTAATAAGTCCTTAGAAGCTGCAGGAGTAACACCTGGGACACTTATTACGTTTACACCAAACTCTGAATTTGAGTTTATTATAAATGGTGAACGACTTTATTGTATGAAATCAAATGATATAGCTTTAACTCATGAATATCAAGGAGACGAAAAAGAAAATAATCCAAGCTGGGCAAAAAGCAGTTGAGGAACTTATTAAAGTAGCAAAAGAAAAGATTGTTGACTCAGACGACGACGTAAGCGCTGACAGATTAAAAAATGCTGCTGCAACAAAGAAGTTAGCTATATTTGATGCTTTTGAAATATTAACCAGAATACAAGTAGAAGAAGATATTTTAAATGAAAAGCCTAAAGAAGTTAAAGAACAAAAAACTTTTAAAGGTTTTGCAGAAGGGAGAAGCAAATGAGTTACGAGCAAACTCTTTGGAAAGAGGTTAAAGATTTAATTAACCCTAAAATATTAAAGAAACAAAATCGTTTCAAAAAATGGGAGTATGGTTATAACTCTGATTATGATTTTATAGTAATAAGTAAAACTGGACAAATTGGACAAATCATTGAAATACAGAATCTCAGGATTGCTTTACCAGCAACAAATGAACCGTTTAAACGAAGCGAAGAAAAAGCGGAGCAAAGATGGGAAAAAGCAGATTACCCAAAAGAACTAAGTAGAATTAAATCAAGGTTTGACTGGGAAGATTATGACACTGAATTTAAAGAAAAGTGGTACGATTACATAGATGAAGAATTTAAAAGAAGAGATCAAGGGTTTTGGTTTTATAATAAAGGTTTACCTACTTATATTACTGGTACTCATTACATGTACTTACAATGGTCAAAGATCGACGTTGGAGCACCAGATTACAGAGAAGCAAATAGATTATTCTTTATATTTTGGGAAGCATGTAAGGCAGATACGAGATGTTACGGGATGTGCTACCTTAAAAACAGAAGGTCTGGATTTTCATTTATGTCCTCGGCTGAACTTGTTAACCAAGCAACAATATCTAGTGACGCCAGATTTGGTATACTCTCTAAATCTGGATCAGATGCTAAAAAAATGTTTACAGATAAAGTCGTGCCAATATCCGTTAACTATCCGTTTTTCTTCAAGCCGATCCAAGACGGTATGGATCGTCCTAAGACAGAACTGGCGTATAGGGTTCCGGCTTCAAAACTTACTAGAAGAAAGCTTGAGAGTAATGAGCAACTAAGAGAACTAGATGGACTTGACACAACTATTGACTGGAAAAATACCGGCGACAACTCTTACGATGGTGAGAAATTAAAATTATTAGCACATGATGAAAGTGGAAAATGGGAAAGACCAGACAACATACTAAACAACTGGCGAGTTACAAAGACTACACTAAGGCTAGGATCAAGAATCGTAGGCAAGTGTATGATGGGTTCAACTTCAAACGCATTAGATAAAGGTGGAAACAACTTCAAAAAATTATACTATAATTCAGACGTTACAAAGAGAAATCGTAACGGACAAACTTCTTCTGGACTCTATTCTTTGTTCGTCCCTATGGAATGGAACTACGAAGGATTCATGGATTCTTACGGATTACCTGTTTTCATTAGAGAAGAAAATCCAATCAAAGGAGTTGACGGTTACGACATTACAACAGGCGTTATTGAGCACTGGGAAAATGAAGTTGAAGGATTAAAAAATGATCAAGACAGTTTAAATGAATATTACAGACAGTTTCCAAGAACTGAACAACATGCTTTCAGAGACGAATCAAAACAGTCTATATTTAATTTAACTAAAATATACCAACAAATAGATTACAACGAAGAAATAAATAATTTAAGTAGAGTTTCTAAAGGTAATTTCCAGTGGGTAAATGGTGTTAAAGATACTAAAGTTGTATTCTACCCTAATGATAAAGGTAGATTTATGGTTTCTTGGGTACCAAATTTAGGATTACAAAATAAAGTTATAATAAAAAATGGCATTAAATATCCAGGCAACGAGCATATTGGAGCTTTTGGTTGTGACTCTTACGACATTAGCGGTACTGTTGACGGTAAAGGTTCTAATGGATCGCTACACGGATTAACTAAATTTTCCATGGAAGATGCTCCGCCTAATCATTTCTTTTTAGAGTATATATCAAGACCTCAAACAGCTGAGATATTCTTTGAAGACGTGTTGATGGCTTGTATATTCTACGGCATGCCAATATTAGCTGAAAATAATAAACCTAGATTATTATATTATTTTAAACGTAGAGGTTATAGAGGTTTTTCAATAAATAGACCAGATAAAATTTGGAATAAATTATCTACAACAGAAAAAGAAATTGGTGGAATACCTAATTCAAGTGAAGACATTAAGCAAGCTCACGCGGCTGCTATTGAATCTTATATAGAAACTCACATTGGATATTCTAACGAAGAATATGGTGATATGTATTTTCAAAAAACACTAGAAGACTGGGCTACTTTTGACATAAACAACAGGACAAAGCACGATGCTTCTATAAGCTCTGGTTTAGCAATAATGGCTTGTAATAAAAACAAGTATACGCCCGTGCCTATGATTACTAAAAAAAGTATTGATTTAGGTATAAAAAAATATAATAACGAAGGAAGTTTATCTAAAATAAAAAAATAAATGCAAATACAAACTTATAATGGCAGTTCATTCCCGGATCAGGTGGTACCTGACGAGGTTAAAGAAAGTTTAGACTACGGCAGGCAAGTTGGTAGAGCGATTGAAGGAGATTGGTTTAGCGGTACTAGAACTGGCGTGTCAGGCAGGTATAACACTAATTATAATAATTTTAGAAATTTAAGATTATACGCGAGAGGCGAACAAACAGTTCAAAAATACAAAGATGAGTTAGCAATTAATGGTGATTTATCTTATTTAAATTTAGACTGGAAACCAGTACCTATTATACCTAAGTTTGTAGATATAGTAGTTAATGGCATGGATGGCAAGCTATATGATGTTAAAGCTTATGCTCAAGATCCAGAGTCAATAAAGAAAAGAACTCAATATGCAGAAGCTCTACTAAGAGATATAGAAGCAAAAAAACTTATAGATCAAATACAGAGTGTAACAGGCATGAATATGTATTCTACTTCTAATCCAGAAGATCTTCCTCAAAATAGAGAAGAATTAGATGTACATATGCAATTAACTTACAAGCAATCAATTGAAATTGCAGAAGAAGAAGCTATAAACAACACTTTAGCATTTAACAAGTACGAACTTACTAGAAGAAGAATGGCGCAGGATTTAGTAGTTTTAGGCATTGGCGCTGTTAAAACTTCTTTTAACTTGTCTGAAGGTGTTACTGTAAAGTACGTTGATCCGGCTGACTTAGTTTATTCATATACTGATGATCCAAACTTTCAAGATATATGGTACGTAGGGGAAGTTAAATATATAAGTTTAAATGAACTTAAAAAAGAATTTCCTTACTTAGATGATGAAGATTTAGAAACAATACAGCAGTACCCTGGTAGCGCTAGCTACAACTATCAATTTAACGGCAGACAAGACAACAATAGTGTAGCTGTTTTGTATTATGAGTATAAAACTTATAGTAATCAAGTTTTTAAAATAAAAGAAACTAACACTGGCTTGGAAAAAGCTATTGAAAAACCAGATACTTTTAATCCACCTAAAAACGATAACTTTGATAGAGTATCAAGATCTATAGAGGTATTGTATCAAGGAGCAAAAATTTTAGGCCACGACATGATGTTAAGCTGGAAGCTAGCTAAGAATATGGTAAGACCAGATTCTAATTTAGTTAAAGTAAATATGAATTATAACATATGCGCTCCTAAGATGTATAAGGGTCGTATAGAGTCCTTAGTTAGTAGAATGACAGGTTTTGCTGATATGATCCAACTAACTCATTTAAAGCTTCAACAAGTTTTAGCTAGAACAGTGCCAGATGGTGTTTTCTTAGATGTAGATGGGTTAGCAGAAGTTGACTTAGGTAATGGTACTAATTATAATCCAGCAGAAGCATTGAATATGTATTTTCAAACTGGTAGTATATTAGGTAGATCGATGACTCAAGATGGTGGCGCAAACCCAGGTAAAGTTCCAATACAAGAGCTACAATCCGGATCAGGAGCTGCTAAGATGCAGTCTTTAATTCAAACTTATCAATATTATCTACAAATGATGAGAGATGTTACCGGTCTTAATGAAGCTAGAGATGGTAGTCAGCCAAATAAAGATTCTTTAGTAGGTTTACAAAAGCTTGCTGCTGCTAATTCTAATACAGCAACTAAACATATAGTACAAGCTAGTTTATATCTATCAGCTAGAACATGCGAAAATATATCTTTAAGAATAGCTGACATGCTAGAGTTTCCTCTAACTAAAGAAGCTCTAAAGTCAAGTATTAGTTCTTACAACGTAGGTACATTAGAAGACATGCAGAATTTAAATATGTTTGAGTTTGGTATATTTTTAGAGTTAGTTCCAGACGAGGAAGAAAAAGCTCAACTAGAGCAAAACATACAAGTAGCATTACAGTCACAATCTATAAACTTAGAAGATGCTATAGAGATAAGAGATATTAAAAACTTAAAGCTAGCTAATCAATATATAAAGATTAAAAGAAAACAGAAAGCTGCTGAAGATCAACAAAAGTCTCAAGCTAACATACAAGCTCAAGCTCAAGCAAATGCAGAGTCTAGTGAAAGAGCTACATTGGCTGAAATGCAAAAACAACAAGCGCTAGCAGAGACAACTCTTCAAATAGCTAAAGGTAAATCAGAATTTGAAATAAACAAAATGCAGCAAGATGCAGAGTTGAAAAAACAAATGATGCAGATGCAGTTCAAGTTTGACAAAGAGTTAAAACAAATGGAAGTAGATAGACTTTTTGAAAAAGAAAAGCTAATAGAAGATAGAAAAGATACAAGAACAAAGATTGAAGGTACTCAGCAAAGTGAAATGATTAATCAAAGAAATTTAAATTTACCACCTATAGATTTTAAACAAGGTGGCGGGGCACAAGACTCTATACCCGAAGCAATAGTAGAGTAATTATTAACTATTATATTATATTATGTCAGAAGAAATAAAAGAAACAAAAGGAGGAGAGTTGACTCAAGGTGAATTTAAAATTAAGAAAAAACCAAATAAATTAATTAAAGAAAACACTCCATTGAAAATAAATCTTAATAAAGAAAAAGTAGAAGAAGAGGTAAAAGAAGAGGTAAAAGAAGAGGTAGAGAAAAAAGTAGAAGAAGTGATAAAAGAAGAAGTTGATTTAAAAAAAGAAGAATCAACAGAACCTATTATACAAGAAATTACTGAAACTGAAGAAAAAAAAGAAGAAGTAAAAAAAGAAACAAAACCTCAACTAAACTTAGAACTACCTGAAGGTTTAGATAAGCTTGTTAAGTTCATGAAAGAAACAGGTGGAACTGTTAAAGATTATGTTAGATTAGACACTGATATTTCTAGTGTTGATGAAAATACTTTATTAAGAGAATATTACAAAAGTACTAAGCCACATTTAGACAATGAAGAAATTGATTTTATAATGGAAGATCAATTTGGATTTGATAAAGAGTTGGATGAAGAGCGAGATATAAAGAAAAAGAAACTCGCCTTTAAAGAAGAAATTGCAAATGCCAAAAGTTTTTTGGAAGAGACTAAGGATAAATATTACGAAGAGATCAAGTTGAGACCTAGTATAACCGAAGATCAACAAAAAGCAACGGACTTTTTCAATAGATACAACAAAGAACAAGCAAGAGCAAATACACAACAGCAAGAGTTTATTGATTTAACTAACGAATATTTTTCCGAGGATTTCAAAGGTTTTGAGTTTAACGTAGGAGAAAAGAAGTTTAGTTATAATATTAATAATGCTCAAGAGGTAGGCAAGACACAGGTTAAGTTATCAGAATTCACTAAGATGTTCTTAAATGAAGATGGTTCAATAGCCGATCATAAAGGCTACCACAAAGCTATGTTTGCTGCTAGAAATGCTGATACTATAGCTAAACATTTTTATGAACAAGGTAAATCCGATGGAATTAAAGATGTAGTTGATAAATCTAAAAATATAGAAGCATCATCACGACCTCAAAATAATGGTGATATTTTTATTGGCGGATTAAAAGTTAAAGCAGTGTCTGGCGTTGATAGTTCTAAGTTGAAAATTAAAACAAAAAATAAAAACTAAAAACTAAAATTATGAGTTTATCAGGTGGGAGTTTTCCCGCGTCAATAGTCCCTTCTCAAAACAGAATGGCATTGAGTTCTAACTTTTTAGAATTCAATACTGGAGCTGGAAAGGACTTTGCACAACAATATCTACCGGAGCTTTACGAAGCAGAAGTAGAAAGATACGGAAACAGGACTTTGTCTGGTTTCTTGAGAATGGTAGGAGCTGAAATGCCTATGACTTCTGATCAAATTATTTGGTCTGAACAAAATAGATTACATATCTCTTACAAAAAGGTAACACAAGCCATAACTGAAACAGGTGCTAACACTGGTGTATTCCAAGTTACTCCAAGTTTGGATAACCCAACTGGTAAAAACAGCGCTACTAGCATAGCTGTAAGAAAAGGACAAACAGTTCTTTTATCAGATGAAGCTACTGGTTTGGTAACTGCTAAAGTTCACGTGACTGAAGTATTTGACACCGCGCAAGGTGCTGGAAATCCTGTAGTTGACGGAGCTTCTAATGCTTTAAGTTTTACATGTTCACCTTATGGGAGTGACGATTTACCTGCTGGTTTATTAGGAACTACAGGCGTCAATATGTTTGTATACGGTTCTGAGTTTAAAAAAGGTACTAACGGAATGTCAGGTTCTATTGAGCCATCTTTTACTCAATTCGCTAACAGACCTGTAATTATCAAAGACAAATACGAAATCAATGGTTCTGACACTGCTCAAATTGGGTGGGTTGAAGTTGCTACTGAAGACGGAACGTCTGGATATTTATGGTATCTAAAAGCTGAGTCTGAAACTAGATTACGTTTTGAAGATTATCTTGAAATGCAAATGGTTGAAGGTGAAAATTCTAAAACAGCTGCTGGTGGTGCTACTACTTTAAGTGGTCAAGGTTTAGACGGTTCTCAAGGTTTATTTGCTGCTATCGAAGACAGAGGTAACATATACTCTGGTTTTGCTGGTGCTGCTGCTCCTGGTTCAGGTGCAATGGGAGATTTTGATGAAATACTCAAAAACTTAGACAAGCAAGGTGCTATTGAAGAAAACATGCTTTTCTTATCTAGATCTACTGCTCTTGATTTTGACGATATGATTGCTGCTATGGCAGGTGGAGGTTATGCTTCTACAGCTTCAGCTTCTTATGGTTTATTTGACAACGAGCAAGAGATGGCATTAAACTTTGGATTTACTGGATTCAGAAGAGGTTCTTATGACTTCTACAAAACTGACTGGAAATATCTAAACGATGCATCTACAAGAGGGTTAGACAAAGCTATTGATGGTGTACTTGTTCCTGCTGGAACTTCAACAGTATACGATCAAATGTTAGGATCAAACATCAGACGACCTTTCTTACACGTAAGATATAGAGCTTCTGAAACTGAAGATAGAAGATTCAAAAACTGGATTACTGGTTCAGTTGGAGGAGCTTATACTTCTGATTTAGATGCAATGTCTGTACACTTCTTATCTGAAAGATGTTTAGTTACACAAGCTGCTAATAACTTCGTGTTATTCAAAGGAGCTTAATTATTTATTAACATTTAAAAAATAAGAAAATGGGATATGTGAAATTAAAAAAAGCAAGTGGCTTTGATTTAGTATCTGCTGACAATGTTGGCGATGTAAAATTAGACACGGCAACTACAGGTGATAGTATTGTTATTCAATATCTTTCACAGTGCAAAGTTGTAATTACCGCTGGTACAGGTGCTAGTGATAACTTTGTGCAAGCAGACGTTGACAAAATTGCAGATGCAATTGATGTTATAAACGGTGCTTCTGGAAAAGCTCCTTTAACAGAGCTTAGTTTACCAGTAACTGGTGTTACTATGAGTGTATTAGCTCAACCAACATCATAAAAACAATAATAAGATCCCGTTTCGGCGGGGTCTTTTTTTAAATTATTATATTATATTATATTATGGAAACAAAAGAAAAGAAAAAGCCTGTGGCTAAAGCCTCGGCAACTCCTGAAGTAAAAAAAGATACTTGGGAATATAAAGATAGAACATACTATCTAATTGATGGCAAAAATCCTTTAACATACACTTTACCTAGTAAACATACTAGAAAATATCCTTTAGTCTGGTTTGATCCAGAAAAAGGTTATGAAAGAGAGTTAAGATACGCCACTAATCAAAATTCTATATTTGTTGATGAACAACAAGGTCAAGTTACTTTACAACATATAGTTTTTGAAATGGGTATGCTTATGGTACCCAAAGAAAAAAGAAATTTACAAGAGTTCTTAAGTAAACATCCTCATCGTAGTTTACTGTTTGCTGAATACGATAAAATTGAAGAAGCAGTAGATGAAGTTGAAGATATAGAAGTTCAATTGATAGCAATGAATGCTGCTATGGAAATGGATCCTGATTTTGCAGAAGCTATATTAAGAGTTGAGTTAGGTTCTAAAGTATCTGAACTAACTTCTAAAGAGCTTAAGAGAGATTTATTACTGTTTGCCAAGAATCAACCAAATTTATTTATTGAAATAGCTAACGATGAAAATGTACAATTAAGAAACATAGCTATTAGAGCAAGAGAAAATAATATTATAAAACTCAGTGGAGATAACAGAATTTTTTCCTGGGCATCTAATGATCGTAAGCTAATGACAGTACCTTTTGATGAGAACCCATATTCAGCAATGGCTGCGTGGTTCAAGACAGATGAAGGTGTTGAAGTTTTTAAATCAATAGAGAAAAAACTAAAATAACATGTAACAATAGTATAAAGGCCCGTTCACTCGGGCCTAATACGCAAAAATAAAAAAAAACAAAATGGCTATAAACATAAATCAGGTATATAAGTCTGTACTTGTAGTATTGCAACAAGAAAAAAGAGGTGTGCTAACACCTACTGAATTCAACAAAGTTGCTACACAAGCACAGCAAGAAATATTCATAGAGTATTTTGATGAACTAAACCAGTTACTGAGACAACCTCAAACGAGTCTAGCATACGCTGATAGATATGCTTTATTAGACGAAAAGATACAAATATTTAAAAGAGTTGAAACTCTTAGCACATCTGCTACTGGAACTGTAACACCAACTACAGCGGTTCAAGAATTAGGTGATGTTGTTTATTTTGAAACAGGATCTAGCGCAGGTAGAGAAGTTCAAAGAATACAAAAACACGAGGTTTATACTACTAACCAATCTCCACTAACTGCACCAACTACTAGATACCCTGTATATACTTATGAAAATAATGTCATACAGTTATACCCATCGACCATTGTTAATGGAACAAATGATATTCAGTTAAACTTTTTAAAATATCCAACAGACGTTAAATGGGGTTTCACTATTGATACAGAACTTGGTAATTACATTTACAATGCACAAAGCTCTGTAGATTTTGAGTTACATCAATCGGATGAGCCTATGTTAGTAGATAAAATACTAGGTTATGCAGGTGTTATGACTAGGGATCAGCTAGCTTTACAGTTGGCAAATAGCAAAGAACAACAAATAGATATTGACGGACAAAAATAAAAATTATGGCAACAACACCCTTATCAAACGCTTTTATATCACTTAATGATATTATAAATAACTTTTTAATTTCTTATACTGGACCTGGTAGATTAATACCAGATGCTATAAGAACAGAAGTTATATTTCATGCTCGTAGATGTCTGCAAGAGTTTGCTTACGAAACTATAAAAAGTCAATTTACAGAAGGACCTACTGCTGTTACGGTTTCAACTGCAGTTGCTTTACCAACAGATTTTGTTGCTGTAATATCAGCAATAAACACTGGTTTTTCTGCATCTCAGCCACTCACTGAAGTTCCTACGCTAGCTGAACTTACCTCGGGAGAGTTTTTTATAGACTACGCAGCTAAAACAATTAAATACGGAAATAATGGTAATGCAACGTTAACTTACTTATCAAATGCACTTACCACAGATGAATCTGCTGCTATACCAAAGCTAGCAGAACAAGCTTTATACGCATGTATGATTTACGCTATACTTGCAAATAGAGAAAAAACTAGACCAGACGTGTTACAGAGATTACTTATAGAAAAAACAGACAAACTAGAAAGAGCTAAATCAAGACTGGTATTTACTAACTTCGATTAAAACAATAATATGGCGATTAATGTAAACACAGTGTACACGACGGTGTTGAGTATACTTAACAAAGAACAGCGTGGTTACTTAACTCCATATGAGTTTAATCAAGCAGCTACTCAAGTTCAGTTAGATATATTTGAGAATTACTTTAAAGATTTAGACAAGCAATTAAGAATACCTCAAAATGAATTTGACTATAGTAATCCTATAGAAAATATTGATGATGAGTTATCTACATTTAAATGCTTAGGTGAATGTACATACCAAAGTTCTTTGCGGTTTACTACACCAACTGTAGATTTATTAACAAACACAGCTGTAGTTTATGACGACGCTCCTACATCTAATCAATTTGCTTTTTATAGATTAGGAACAGTCACTTCTGGATCTACTAAACCTGTAGAAATAGAAAGACTACAAAGAGATTATTTTTACAACATAGATAGATCTGATTTAACAGCACCTAGCGCAAATTATCCTGTATATCTATATGAGAATAAAGAATTAACAATAAAACCTAGCACTATTACAGCAAACGTAGAAGCAAGCTTTATAAGAAAACCTAGAAACGTTGTTTGGGCTTATAGTGTAAATGCAGCTCTAGGTAACTACGTATATCAACCATCTAGCACAGGCGCTGGTGTTATACCTACTACTGGATCTGTAGACTTTGAAATAAGTAGTAACTACCAGACTGAAGTTATACTAGAAATACTTAAATATGCTGGAGTAGTAATAAGAGATCCTCAAATAGTTCAAGCAGCAGCTCAAGAACTTGCAGATAAATAAATTTAATATTAAAAGAAAATAAATATGGGACTAATAACTGAAACTAACGCTCAATACTATTCAGGTCAACAAACATTTTCTAATTTAGCAGGTGTATCAAACCCAACTTTTAATTGTACTTTTAATGTTGATGTTGTTAGTGCTTTTGATAGCTCTGGCGGCATGGTTTCATCTGCTTCTAATTACACTATATATATAAATAATGTTGCTCAAGCGGAAAATTTATCTTATGTATCTAACCCATCTAGTAATATAATAACACTTAGAAATGGTCCATATACTGGATCTATTTATATACAGTTAAAAAAACCTGCAATAGAAGAAAATTATGGCAGTTACGAATATACTAGTCTAAACGATGTTATAAACAACTTTATAGTAGCTTACGTTGGTGAAGATAAATTAATAAATAGAATTAGTAGAACTGATGTTATATTCCACGCTAAAAGAGGTTTACAAGAGTTTAGTTATGATACTTTAAAAAGTATTAAATCTCAAGAATTAACAATACCACCTGGTTTAGGTGTTGCAATACCACAAGACTATGTAAACTACGTTAGATGCTCATGGATAGACAGTAGTGGTGTTCAACATATAATATATCCAGTTAATAATCTAACATCCTCACCTTTTACTTTACCTCTACAAGATGAATCAGGAATCCCAATACAAGATTCTTTTAGTAAAAATATTCAAGCAGATCAATCTTTAACAGAAGAAAAATGGAACACAGCTAGTGGCAAAGATATAACTGGAGAGATTGACAAAGATGACGTCAATGTATATAGTAGAGATTGGTGGAAATTAACTTATGGACAAAGATATGGTTTAGATCCGCAGGTATCACAAATGAATGGTTGGTTTCAAATAAATGAGAGAGAAGGTAAATTTACTTTTTCTAGTGATTTAGCCAATAAACTAATAGTTTTAGAATATATCTCAGATGGATTAGCCTATGACATAGATTCTAAGGTGCCTAAGATGGCCGAGGATGCATTATATGCTCATATTAATCATTCTATACTATCAACAAAAACAAATATCCCAGAATACATAGTTCAAAGATACCAAAGAGAAAGATCAGCAAAATTAAGAAATGCTAAGATAAGATTATCAAATATAAAACTTGATGAAATAGTTCAAGTAATGCGTGGTAAATCTAAATGGATTAAACACTAATTATGCCAGAAATAAAAAATACTTTTATCAAGTCAAAGATGAACAAAGATCTTGACGATAGACTTTTATCTAATGGAGAATATAGAAATGCTCAAAACGTAAATATAAGTAGATCTGAAGGTGAAGATGTTGGTGCTTTAGAGAATGTTTTAGGAAATAAATTATTATCATCAGTAACCCTTACTCAAACTAGTGAAATCATAGGGTATATAAAAGATGATATAAACAACTGTGTTTACACTTTTTCAACTAATTATACTGATACTTCAAGTGATGAATTGAGTAATCCGGCACCCTATGGCGCTGAATGTAGAATAGTTAAAACAGATTTATCCACAGGTACAGATTCTATCTTAGTTCAAGGCAGATTTTTAAATTTATCTAAAACACACCCTATATATGGTGTTAATTTATTAGAGGATTTATTGTTTTGGACTGATGACAGAAACCAACCTAGAAAAATAAACGTAAAAAAAGTTTCTAGTCTTACTTATTATTCTACAGAAGACACAATATCTGTAGCTAAATATTACCCATATAAAGTACCTAAACTATATGATGAGGTTAGTGTTAACGTAAAAAACTATTCATCAGCAGGCCTACCAACTTATGATTATAAAAATTTTGTTACTTTAGCAGATGCTAAAAAACTAAAAGCAGGCATGATGCTTTTGAAGGGTGGTAATAGCGTTCCATCTAACCCAGGCTCAACGTTGGAAAGATTTATAGTAGCTGTTTCTGAGGGCAATAATAATACTAGTTATTTTTTAACTAATGAACAAATTGTAACTACCGCAAACACTGTAGTAGCTTTTGGTTTTTCTAATTCTAAAAATTCATTTAAAAAGTATTTAGATTATTCTATAATAGGAGCTGCTGTAAGGTACGACGCTGATGTAACTTTAGGCTTAAGACAAGTTGATTATTTGGTGTCTAGCGAATCAAACATGGTTAATAACACCTCTGTGGGTGGTCCAAGTCGTACTTTAGTAAATGTTCCTTTTACCACTAATGGGAGTGGAACTAATGCTACTATTGATGTTGAGATAGCAAGTGGAAGTATATCGAGAGTTATAGTAACTAGCGCGGGTAGTGGTTACTCAGTAAATGATACAATAACAATTAATACGGCTATAATCAAATATGCCTCTATTACTCAAACTGCTCTTGGGAGCAACTACACAATAGGCAGCTTGTTAGCCGTGCTTGGTAGTGGAGCAGATGGAACAGCTTTAGTTTCTAGTTCAAGTGGAAATGCTACTCTTCAAAGTACTGGTGCAGGTTATATAAATGGTAGCAATGTGACACTTCCAGCTCCATTTGGATCTGGTTCAGCTGCGGGATTTACTTACAACTATGGTTCAGGAACTTTAGTTTGGACTCTATCTGCTGGTAATTTTATAAATGTAGATGCTCCAACTGCTAAAACTTTCTTTTGGTCTGGTAGTTCTATTCCTTACACTAAAATGCTTGTTAATTGCCCTGGATTCACAAGTCCTGACACTGTTATTACCGCGTCAGCATACCAAGGCGCTGCTCCAGATGGAGTAAATTATTATAAAATAACAACTAATATAGATCACAACATACCTACTTCAAGTACTTTAAATGCCGTTGCTATGGTTGAGTTTAGTTGGCCAAATCCTAACTATAATTCAGCATTTGCTGGAGACTCTGAATTATTAAAAGATAAATTTGTTAGATTTGCTTATAGATTTAAATTCGATGATGGAGAATATTCATTAATATCACCTTTTACTCAACCAGTCTTTGTGCCTAAGCAAAGAGGTTTTATACAAGAAAGCGTTTCTGAAATAGCCTTAACAGATCCAGGTTTAGGAGCAGTCACTTCTAGTGGAAACGTAATAGGCACTGCAATTCAGAATTTTGCAACAGGTGAAGAAGATATTCAAGCTAGTACTATAGTAAGCTTTTTTGAAAACAGCATAGATACTATTAGTTTGCAGATTGAAATGCCTTACCCGCTTGGTGACTCAAGTAATCCTAATACTTTAGATATAAAATCAAAGCTTGGTGTTGTAGAAATAGATATACTATATAAAGAATCAGACGGTTTAGCTGTTAAAATCGTTGATACAATACCTAGTGAAATATTTAGATTAAATGAAGACGGAACTGTAAATACTTCTAATATTTTCACATATAACTACGAATCAAAAGAACCATTTAAGTTAGTATCTCCAACTAAAGAAATAGAAAGAGTTTACGACAAAGTACCTATTAGAGCTCTAGCTCAAGAATCTGCTGGTAATAGAATAATTTATGGAAATTTTATAGATAAGCACACACCTCCAAGCTCTATAAAATATAATGTTAGAATAACAGAAAAAGAAACTCCAACTATTTCTAATATAACTAATTCTACCGTTCAGACTCTACAAGCAGGCAAAGAAATTAGTAACTCATATTTATCTTACCCTACACATACTCTTAAGCAGAATAGAAATTACCAAGTTGGTTTTGTTCTAGCTGATAGATATGGTAGGCAATCAGACGTTATCTTATCACCTTTAGACAATAAACAATACAAAACAGTCGTGAGCAACATAAATAATTTGTATGAATCATCAACAATTTTTAATCCTTATTTTAATAGTTATTTTACTAGAAACATAGCAACGTGGAGAGGTGATATGTTGGAGATATTGCTAAGAGAAGCTATACCAGCAACATCAACAGCTGATGGATATCCTGGTATATACAAAAGCGGTAGATACGACACTACACTAGGAGCAGCTGTGAGTAGTTCAAATATAATTGTTTGTAATGAATTAGATTCTAATGCTGCAGTTGGTGATATTGTAGTTATAGAATCTAATGTATTAGCTATTGTAGCATTAAACTTTACTACAAAAAAAATTACTTTGTCTAGTCCTATCAGCGCAGCCATTGATACTGATGTTGAAATATATGGTCCAGAAAATAAATTAGGATGGTATAGTTACAAAATAGTAGTAAAACAATTAACACCAGATTATTACAACGCGTATTTAGGTAATGTTGCTTATTTATCTCCTAACTCAGCTTTAGCTAGTAGTTTAGGTAATTATGCTTTTTCAGGTAGTAGTTTTGTATCTAGTTTGTTAGCTGACAATGTTAATAAAATTCCAGCAGACTTAATACAAGTAGCTCCTGAACAAAATCAATTTGGAACTAGTGATGCTTTGCTATATCCTAGAGTTGGCGGAACAATACTAAGAGACAACGCAACCATAGATTATATATATACTCAAAACTTTTTGCTTGGAGCTCAATCTGCTTCTATAAACGCATATGGTAAAATAAGAGATATAGGTGTGGCAGAAGTTACCTTCGACAGTGCTACTCCTCCAGTGCCTAACGGCTTTAAAACCCCTGTACAGTCTAGTGGTGTCCAAAGCGCTTCAAGCGATCCTACAGCTATAATACTAACAATGCCTAATGCAGATGTAATAGGTAGAGCCTATTGGAGACCAACTGGTCTTTATATATTTGAAGTAGGTGCTTTACAGTCTAAAATAGAAATATTTTGGGAGACATCTACGTGTGGTTTAGTTTCAGATTTAAACAATTTAGTAGCAGCAGGTCCTACATCTTCTGTGGTTCTACCAGATGCACCTATAACACCAGGAACACCGTTAGATGATTCAGTCCCTGTTGAACAATAAATTAATTCACAAATATGTCAGCAATAATACAAGTAGATTTCTTTAACAGCTATATAATAAGAAAAGTTAGATGCCAAAGTCAAGCACAAACCGCTGGAGCTACAGCAACTGTATTTATGTCTCCTGGCGTTACTCCTTATCAAGATATAAGTACTGGTACTTCTAATAGAAACTACTACATTGAAGAAGCTAGAATAAGAGGTGGTTTTAATAATACATCTACTGATCAAGGCGCTAGAGCATACTTAGACGAGCCTTTTCCACTTCAACAAAAAAGAATAAACACACTTATATATTCTGGTGTTTATAATTCTAGAACTGGTATAAACAGAACTAACGTATTCTCTGTAGGTGATGCCATAACTAAATCTATAGATCCTGTTTTTGGTTCTATACAAAAGCTTTATGCTGAAGATACTAACTTAATAGTTTGGCAAGAAAACAAAATACATAGGGCTTTAATAGATAAAGATACTATATACACAACCGAAAGTGGTACACAAACTCAGGCAGGTGCCGCGGTTATAGGTCAGTTTGTTCCTTACAAAGGAGAGTATGGAATAAGTAAAAACCCAGAATCATTTGCAATATATAACTATAGGAAGTATTTTTCAGATAAAAGTAGAAACTCTATAATGAGACTATCTAATGATGGATTAACTGAAATAAGCATGTATGGAATGCAAGATTATTTTAGAGATGAGTTAGCTACAGTTCTTGATGATAAGCAAACTACAAGTATTGATATAGCTGGTGGAAGTGTATTTGCCGGTGGGGGTAATGGTGATTTTTATGTAAACATACCTGATTCGGTGGAAACTAGAAAAATAACACCAGGTATGACAATAGCAAGTCAAAATGGAGGTTATGTAACTAATATTAGAATTTTATCTGCTAATACAGTAAGTCAAGTTTTGTATTCTCAAGCTTTTGTAGGAGGTGTAGTAGCAGGCGGAGTTTTGTCTTTTCAATATAAAACAAAAGGAAAAGTAATTGGTGGTTGGGATATACACAATAGAAATTATTTAATATCACTTCAAAAATCTCCTAATCAAGTTAGCTCAAGTGAATCAAGTTTTAAGACAGTAGCTTTTGATGAGAAAATAAATGGTTGGGTTAGTTTCTTTACTTTTAAACCAAACCAAATGTTTAGTGTGTTAAACAAGTTTTATACTGTAGATGAACATGACATATACGAACATTACGCAGGCGATGTAGCAAACAATAGAGGCTTGTTTTATGGAGTGAGAAAACCTTCCAATGTTACATTTATATTTAACGATCAATCCTCAATAGTTAAAAATTTTCAAACTACTTCTTATGAAGGTAGTAATGGTTGGGAAGTAACCTCATTTAAATCAGGCTTTACAGGTTATGATCCAAATCCAAACGGTACTTCAACCTACGTTCAAGATCAAGACCAAAACTATGAAAAATTAGGCATTGCTATAAGAAGTTATGATGAAGGTTTGTACAATGACAGCGTTACAGGACAACCTTTGAGAGCTGGTTTCAATAGAAAAGAAAATAGATATGTAGCAAACTTAATATCTAATTCCACCGCTAGGGCTGGTGAAGTTATTTTTGGAAATCAAATGTCTGGTATTAAAGGTTATTTTGCAACCGTAACTATAGAAACAGATGAAACAACTCAGTTAGGAGGAGCTAAAGAACTTTGGTCAGCTGGAACTAAATACGTTGTATCATCATATTAAATTAAATTAAATGGAATTTCAAATAAGAAAAATTAAAGAAAAAGATTATGACCTACTAGTTAGCTGGTGGAAGGAGTGGGGCTGGGATGCAGTACCTAAAGATATGTTGCCAAGCAATGGTGGTGATGGTATAATGCTAGAGAAAGATGGAAAACCTATAATAGCAGGTTTTGTATATTTTGGTTATGATAATATAGCTTGGTTAGACTATATAGTAGCAGATAAAAACGCGGAAAGATTAACTAGAGCTAAATCTTTAATAAACTTATTAGAAGTTGTTGAAGAGCTAGTTAAAAAAGCTGGTAAAAAATATATTATAACAGTCACTGATAACAAAAGTTTAATGTCTACATTTGTTAAGAAAAACTGGTACGTAGACAAAGATCCTTTGCACAAGGTAGTTAAAATAATAAAATAAATCAATAAATATGGGTTGTTCAAAGAATAATACTGCTTTAGAAAACGCAGAACAAGATAGACGAAATAAAATTAACGCAGCTAGAGATAAAGGTAAAAAATTAATAGCAGCTAAACAAGCTCATTTAGATAACTTACTAAAGAATAGACAGCCTGCTATAAACCCATATGCAGGAATGACTAATCAAATGGCTAATTTAAGCGTGTCTACTAAAGCGGCTGAGTTTCAAGCTGAACAAACAGACATGGCTTTGGCAAACACATTAGATACTATTGCAGCTACAGGTGGTGGCGCCGGTGGTGCTACAGCATTAGCACAAGCGGCACTACAAAGTAAAAAAGGTATAGCAGCTTCATTAGAACAACAAGAAGCAAATAATCAGAAGCTAGCTGCGCAAGGCGCACAGCAACTGCAGACCCAATTAGCAGAAGGTGAAAAATTCAAGTTTGATACTACTGAAAATAGACAAAACGCAGACATAGATAGATCAGCTACCAAATTAGATAATACCGAACAAAGAGTTTTAGAAAACTTAAATGCTATAAATACTAGTTACATTAACGAAACAATGGCTTAAATATATATACAATGAGTTATAGACAACCAAAACAAATGAAAGACGGTGCTTTAGAGTTGAATCAAACTCTATTAAATCAGTCGCTACAAAGAAGTTCTCAAAGAGAAACTACTAGGCAAGCCAGAACTAGTCAAAACTTATCTGCTTTAACTAATGTAGCAAGTACTTTGGCCAATCAAGCAATAGCACCTAAGGCAGATGGTTTGGCTAAACTAAACAAAGACTATGCCAATGCAACTACTAAATTATATAAGAAAGTAGGTAGTACAGATTATGATACTGGATTTGAAGGAACTGATAAAAAAGCAGATGTTTTTATGAATGGTGTAATAGATGACTATTATAATATTAAAAACAATATAAAAAATATGAAAGATCCTTCTTTAGGCATGCAGGACTTGGCAAATATAGAAAACATGATTGATGAGTATGGAAAAGGTGTTTCTAACATGTTGGCTTTTAACCAAGCAATTAAAGAAGCTTCTACAGCAGATATTAATAGTGGTGGTAAATTAAGTAATGCTGGTGCACCTGCTGACCAACTACAAATAATAAGAAAAATAACAGGTGGTGGAAGTGAGTCTGAAGATATAGAGTTTAAAAGAGAAGGTAATAATATAATACTTTATGACACTAAAAGTGATACATCTCTTAATATAACTGAATTCAATAAAGCTCAAGACAGAGGCGAAGATTATTTAGTGTATGCAAAACCAACAGAAGAATTAAGTACAGGTTTCTTTGGCGATATTGTTAAAAACGAAAATGATGAGGGTGTTTATAATCCAACGTTTGTAACTACAGGTCCAGACGATACTTATAGTATGACACCAAAACAACAAGTAGATTATAAAAACAGCTTAATAGGAAATGACCCGTCAAAACCTAATGAAAAAGCCGAAGGTGGTAGTTTTAAGGGTTTGTTGCAAGGAGACGCTAATATTGCAGAAAGTATTTGGGAAGATCAAATGTTTGAAGATCCTAATTATCAAGTTAAATCACAATGGCCTACGGGTGATCTACAAGTAGCAATACCATATGGTGATGGGTTTATTGAAACAGAATTAAGTTCTGATGAAATAATAAACAATGGAACAAGGGCTAGTGCAACTAAAAAAGACAAAGATCTTTATGAAGCTTTTTATAAAGAATACTACAAGCCTTCTTTAGATTTTCTAGCTGAACAATCAGTGAGAGCTGGAGCTGCTTCAATGCAAATAACACTAGATGATCCTACAGAAGATGTCAATAAACAAATCGCGGACACTGTTAAAGACTTAAAAGTTGAAGAAGAAAAATTACCTGAAGATTTAAAAGTTAAATACGGTTTATCAGAAGATGATCAAGAGAAAATGAGATTAGCAAAAAGTGGAGACGAAGTAGAAGTAACTATCAATGGTAAGTTAACAAAGATAAGAAAAACATAAAGTATGGCTGAAGAAATTATACCAGGTTTTGAAATTGTTGAAGAACAAGAAGAAAAAGAAATTATTCCAGGTTTTGAGGTTGTGGAAAAGCAGGAAGTCGTTGCGGAGAATACTGCATCTGTAACGGCGCAAGACCAAAGCGGTACGGAATCCAGCTCGGAAAATACTTCTTTGGAATCTCAAAAGGATGAAAACGACCCTAAAAATTTAGGTAAAAAAGATCTTAAAGTAGAGAAAAAGTCTAAGGGAAAAGTCAAAGTACCAAAAAACTCTGAAAATATACCAGAAGGAAAATACGATGTTTTAGAAACTATTGATTTATCTAGTTTAAGTGATGAAGAAAAAACTAAAATACAAGACTCATTTAATACAAAAAATGTAGATTTATCTAACATAGCTGAAGATGCAGATAAATTAAAAAATCAATCTGAGCCTTTAACTAGGTTAGAAGAAGATACGAATACTGACTCGAATAATTTAGTTTCATTAAAGAAAATAAACTATAGTTATACAGAGCCAGAAACTAAAAAAAGAATAAACAGGCCAGGTGAAGATAAAGAATCTACAGTTGAAACTGTTAAAGGAAATTATTATTTAGCTTACTACAAGCAAGATAAAGACACTAAGTACAATGATAAAAGATCAAAAGTTGAAAACTTTTTAGGTAATAAAATTAAATTTCCTAGATTTGATACATCTGAAGAAATTCAAGGAACTCCAATATATCTAACTTTTGAGCAAGAAGAAGAATTATTTGGTAAAAAAGATGATGTTGTAACTACAGATCAAGTTACTATAAGAGATCCTAAAGATGAAGCTTTACCAGAATTAGTTGTTACCGCGGAAAGCTCACTTATACCTGCTAATCCTTCAGAAATTATAAATGAGATAAATGTAATTGATCAAGAATTAAACGACCCTGAGACAACTCCAGAAAGGGTAGAAGAGCTTAAAGAATTTAAAAATTCTAAAAAAACAAAATTAGTTCAAGCATACCGTAACAACAACATGTTAAGTTCTATAGAAGTAGAACAAGAGAAACCAAAACCTACAGACTGGACTGGTAAAGGTGGTTATTTTAACAATACAGATAACGGCTATGAGATCAAGACAGAGAAAGATTATGGTCAGACAGGAATATTTGGTAGAAAAAAGAAACTAGAAAAGAATATAAGAGAGTTTGAAAATTTAGACTCTGAAACTGTAAGAAATAATATTAACGAAAAGTATATAAATAATGGCATTGGTGCTATTAGAGATGATGGTGATGTTTATGTTTACAAAAACCCTGTATTTAAAGATGACGGTAGTATAGATTATAGAAAAACGTTAGAAGCTAATGGTATATCTGCCGATCAGATGCCAAAAAGAAATTCTTTTGGAGAAGTAATTTATGAAACAGATGACTTTAATAAATTAATGGAAAGAGAAGGTCTTTCTTATAAGGCTAATTTTGGAGTAGGTGGAAATGATGTAGAAGATGTTGAAGGTATTACAAACTTTATAGATAAAAACATAAGTGAATACAAAAAATCAAACAGCACCGCACCTGGAGCTAAAGCTGATAGCAGTAAAGAAAGAAAAGAAAAAAAGAAAACACTTAATCTTATAAAAGAAAACATAAACGAGCAAAAGTCTAATATCCAACAAAGGACAAAAATAATACTAGATACTTCTAAGATTTCAGAAGATATTACAAAACAAAAAACTTCATTAAGAAAAGAATTTGTAAGATCAAATGAAGAAATAAGATTAATAGAAAAAGATAACAAAATTCTTAAAGAAGAAATAGACAATGGTTCTAATGTTCAGAGTAAAAAGGTAGATCAATTAAAGAAAGATATAGCTAATAACCCAGATATAGCAAAGCAATTAACTAAAGAGTATAGAAAGTGGGAAAAAGGTTTCATGTCAGATCAAAGAGACTCTATAAAGACTTATAATGAAAACTTAGAAAAAGAAAAAAGTATATCCTCTAAATACAAAGAATTTTATGATGATAAAATACCAAATATAGAATCTTTAACAGAGGAGTACAATGCTGGAGTTGGTGGTTTTACTAAGTTAAAAGATGAGTTTGATGGTTTACTTACTGATAATGATTTTTTAACAGCTTTAGAAGGAGAATATACAGCTTCAAATTTAATGCTTAGTGGTCGCTTAGAAAAAATGTCTGAAAAATATGAAGCACAAGGAAGTTATATAAGAGAGTTGTATAATACTGTAGCAGGCCAAGTTGCGGAGACAAGTGTAGGTAGAGTTCAAGCTTTTCAATTATTTGCTAGAGGTATAAACTACCTTGGGCATGAGATATACTCAAGTGGATCTCCTGATTTCATTAAAAAAGCTTTTGGCATAAACGACAGGCAGTATAAGTCTTACAAACAGAGATTTGCTTTTGAAAATGCAAGTATAGATAATAATATTAAAGCGATAAAAGATCAACTACAACTAAGTGGTAATGATGAAAAGTTCAGTCAAGAATTTGCTCAAAGCCTTGTTGGTGGAACTATAAATTCTTTTGCTCAAATGTACGGTGCTGTCATAGGTGCTCCATTAACAGGTTTAGCTGGCGGTTATTTCTTTGGAACTCTAGCCGCTGAACAAGCTGATGCTGTTAGAGTAGAAAATGAATTTATAGCTGATCACCCTGAACTAAGCAGGTCAGAAGCTAAGAAAAGATTTGATGAAATATGGTCGCCAGCTTCTAGGCAAGGATATGCTTTAGCAAAAGCAACTGTGCAAGGTGCTTTGTCTTATGTTACTGCAGGTATAATGAAAGGTAATATTAAAATAACTGAAAAAGTAGTAGGTAGAGTAACTAACTCTGTAATGAAGAACTTGACAGGTAATGTTACTGCAAAAGATATTCAAATAGCTGTTAACAAGAAAATAGGAGATTTAAGCGCTAAAGCTTTATCTAAGTTTGGTAAAGTAACTGGATCTGGTATAGATGAACTTTTAGATGAGACTGTTCAAACAGGTGCAGATTATTTTATTACTGAGATGTTTAATAAAGGAACAGGAAACCAATTGAATTTTGAATTACCTGCTTATACTTCAGATGAGTTTAAAAAAGAAATGAAACATATGGCTGGTGTTTCTTTTTTATCAGGTAATGCAGGTGGTAGTTTTCAAGCTATGATAAATAGTGAAAAAGTATTAAGCGATTACGAAGCTAATAATTCTTTTGCTGAAAGAAAGCAGTTTGAAAAAAACATGGAAGAACTTGCTAATACTTTAAGATCTCCAGAAGATCTATCAGTAGCTTTAACACAAATAAAAGAGCAAATAGGACAAGAGGTTAATGGCGAGATATATACTCAAGAACAGTTTGATGAAGATGCTTTTGAAATGAATAAAGCATTTAGTAGGTTTAATAAAATAGACCCAAACATAAATGGTAAAGCTCAAATGGAAGTTGCTCAATTATTAGAGGCTAATGAAAAGCTAGAAGTAGAAGCAGAAAAATTAGGGCCAAACACTAACGCTAGAATAAAAAATCAAATAGAAGCTAATAACAAGCAAATTCAAGAAATAACTACAGATTCAAACAATGAAATATCTAAAGAACTAACAGCGGAAGAGCAATTAGATTTTACAGAAAAACAGTTAAAGATAGTATCATTACAAAAAATAAAAAACCTAGCTAAAGATCAAGATATATCTAAAGAGGATGCTGATAACCTACTTAATGAAGCTAAAGTAGAGGTTTTTAATGATGAAAATGTTGATGAAATAGCAGAAAAATACAACTTAAATAAAGAAGATTTATTAGATCCAGAAGGTGTTTATTTAAAAGACAAAGGCGTAATACTAATGTCTAAAACGGCTACTAAAGGTGTTTTAGAACATGAGTCTTTACATAACTTTTTAGATATAGCTTTAAGCGATCCTAAAAATAAAAATGTAGTATTCGGTATAGCGGAAGCTTTGAAAAAGCAAATGGCTGAGATAGATCCTGAGACAGCAAGAAAAATAGAAAGACAATTAGACAAGTATAGGTCAGATGAAAACTACACAGATGCTGATGTAGCTGAGGAAGTGTTGACTTATTATACTCAGCTTAAGAAAAAAGGTGCGTTTAAAAAAGGCACAACTATTGGTGGTGAAGTTAAAGCTGGAGTAAGAAGATTATTTCAAGGTTTAGGTATGGAAATAGAAATCAATGAGAACAATGTTATGGAAGTTCTTGATGATTATATTAGAAATACTGGAAGAGGTAAGTTAACTAGATCACAAAGAAAGCTAGCTAAAGGTAAAGTTAAGTTTTCTGATATAATTAAAAAGTCTGGAGACTTAATAGCATCTGAAAACGATGCAAAAGTAATACCTATAAATAAGCAATCTGAAACTACTACTGAAGATATAAAATCTAGAGACACTAAAATGGCAGCAGCTAAGCCTATAAGTGTTGATACTAAATCCATGTCTAACTCTTTTGATCAAAACATTACTGAAGAACTTAAAACAAACGAAGACTTTAAAAATAGTGAAGCTGCTATAGATGCTTTTGAAAATATAGAAAATAACTCTCAATTTGATAATTATATAAATCAACTAATAAATAGAGATAACAACTTACAAGGATTAGACTCTAATGTCAAACAAGAGGTTAATAGAAAAATAAAAGAAAACCTACAGCTTAGGGCTTTAAATAATTTTAAACCTATAGTAGATGGAAATAAAAGAAGTTTATTTAGCTATTTGTATGGTAAAGCAGATCAAAGAGGTTTAGGTGGTATTGCTCAGAAAGCTTTATTAGATGTTAAAAAAGATTATGCTACTAGAGTAGATTCTGATGCTCGTAGTATAGACAAACCAACTAGTGAAGGCCAAGCTTTTGACATTGAAGATACGTCAACAGATATTATAGCTGAGGTAGATAGAGAAGTTAAAGAACAACCTAAGTCTACATTTAGAAGAAATATAAAGAGAGGTAATGAAGAAGGTTTAACTCAAGAAGAAGTTAAATCATTTAAAGAAATATCAGAACCTATAGTAAGTAAATTACCACCTGTTAGTGATCCTAAATATAGAACAAAAGTAGATCAATTAGCAGGAGCTGAACTTAAGAACTGGGTTAAGGACAATGTATTAAAAGGCCAAGATTATAAAACTTTTGTAAAAGAAAATTATAACAATATAAGAGATTTAGATTTAAAATATCTTATTGAGCTAGATAAAGGTTTAATGAAACAAGGTAAACCTAGAATGTTCACTAAGCCTAATAGACGTTTAACAACTCAAGCTGATATAAGAAAGTATAGAGACTCAGGCAGAGCTTTTGTAGAAAACGAAGCTCAAGGTGTTATGCTTTATGATATATTAAATCCTGGTGCAGATGCTGCTGTAGATTTCTTTACAAAAGAAAAACCATCTACCGTTAGTAATAGAAAAGGTAAATTAGCTGAAGCGTTTGGTAAAAAAATGTTTAAAGACTTTTTACCTGAAAGCAGAGTTAAACAGGGTGACACTGATCAAGTGAAAGCTACATCAGCTAGAAAAACTCAAACAAGACCTGATATATTATTTGCTAAAAAACTAGATGGATTAGACTTAGATTTAGATAAAAATCAAGAAAAAACGTTTGTAAGAAGAGTTGACCAAATATTAGACAATAATCCTGGAATAACAATTGATCAAGCCATAAACTTTGAATTAAAAAAAATAGGCTCAAACAAAGGATTTGCTTATGAAAATGTAATTATAAAAAGATTAAAAGATTTAAAAATAAAAGGGTTTGTAGTTTCAGAACAAGCTGGCGGTAATAAAATTGGAATACCAGATTTTGCTGCTAAGATATTTGGTAATGATTTTGATGTAGAAGTTAAGCTTGCAAAAGCTCAATATGGAGATGTTGGTTTAACATTTAGAAATGGTTTAATAGATTTTAACGATAAGGTTAAAAGCAAAGACTATAGCTTTAAAGAAAGAATAAGAAAAGAATTATTTGCACCATCAGAAAAAGCTTTAAAAGCTTATGAAAAAAGAGCAGGTGAGCTAGGTGCTGATATGAATTTGTACAGAAGAACAGGAAAACTTCCTATGGAGATATTTTTACAGTTAGGTCAAGGATTAGATGCCAAAGGCATTGCTAAATTAAAACCTAAATATAAGTATTTAAAAGAAAAATTTCCAAATGGTATAAAAGGAGAAGGGCTTCAAAAAGCGGTGACTCAAAAAGCTGAGTTTGATATAACACCAATAAAAGAGATTTACGAAAATAAAACACCACCAACTAATTATATACAATTAAAAGACAGTGGATTATTTTTTATGGGTAAAAACCCTTTAGGATTACCTTTACCAGAATTGACAGGCAATGTTGATCTAACGATGAGAATTTTTCCTAGTAATAACGTTGGAAAAGATGGAGTACCTACTACTACTGTTAACTTAAGAATATTACCAAGTAATTTAAGAAATATTCCTAAAAGTGATTATACACTAGATAGTGCTTCAAGTGTTTCTTCTTTAATGAAGACAGAAGCTGTTAAAATGCTAGAGGCTAAAGTTCCTGCTAAAGAATCAAACATAAAAGAATTATCTAACGAAGTTGTTAAGTTTAGTAAAACTGAAACTAATGACGATATAGTTAACTATGCCGCAACAGTTGATGAAGCTTTAAGGCTAGCTAACTCATTAGATCAACCTGTTAAGAAAATTAGAGTGTTTGACTTTGACGATACACTAGCAATAACTAAATCAGATGTTTTATTTACAGCTCCTGATGGTAAAGAAGGTAGACTAAATGCTGAACAGTTTGCAAAACAAGGTGCTCAATTACTAGAAGAAGGTTATGTGTTTGATTTTTCAGAGTTTAATAAAGTAACTAAAGGAAAACCAGGTCCATTGCTAGATATAGCTAAGAAAATACAAGCAGCAAGAGGAACTGAAGACGTGTTTGTATTAACTGCTAGAAATCCTGCTGCTCAAGTAGCTATAAAAGAGTTTTTAGATAGCCAAGGTTTAAATATACCATTAGACAATATAACTGGTCTAGGTGATTCAACTGGTGCTGCTAAAGCAAAATGGATGGTTAATAAAGCGGCTGAAGGTTATAATGATTTTTACTTTGCTGATGATGCATACCAAAACGTAAAAGCTGTTAGAGATGTAATGTCAGTTATAGATGTCAAGTCTAAGGTTCAACAAGCTAGAATTAAGGAAAGTAAAAAGCTTAGTGATGAATTTAATGATTTAATAGATGAAACTACAGGCGTAGATGCTTTTAAAGAATATTCAGCTGCTAAAGCTAAAACTATAGGAGCAAGCAAAGGTAATTTTAAATTCTTTATACCTTATTCTGCTGAAGACTTTTTAGGTTTAGTATATCCTACTTTAGCCAAAGGTAGCAAGGGAGATGCTCAAATGGCTTGGTATAAAACTAATTTAATAGATAAGTACACTAAAGCTCAAGAAAATCTATCTACAGCTAGATTAAACTTAATGAACGATTTTAAACAGTTGAAAAAATCATTAGATGTTCCTAAAGATCTTAAAAAGAAAAACTCTAATGGATTTACTAATGAGCAAGCTGTAAGAGTTTACCTTTGGAATAAAGCAGATGTAGAAATACCTGGGTTATCTAAGAGAGATTTAAAACAACTTAGTGACACAGTGCAAAACAATCCTAAACTTAGAGAGTTTGCTGAACAGATATTAAGTATAACCAAAGGTGATGGGTATGCTATGCCTGACGCTAGTTGGTTGGTTGGTACTATAACAACTGACTTAATAAACTTAATTAATACAGAAAAAAGATCTAAGTACCTGACTGATTGGCAAGAGAGTATAGATGCTATATATTCTAAAGAAAATTTAAACAAGCTAGAAGCCATCTATGGTACTAAATATGTAGATGCGTTAACAAACATGTTAACTAGAATGAAAACTGGCAAGAACAGATTAACTAGTGGTAGTAAAATAGAAAATAGAATACTAGACTATGTAAACGGATCTATAGGTACTATAATGTTCTTTAATACTAGATCAGCTGTTTTACAAACAATATCTTCTATAAACTTTGTTAACTGGAGTTTTAATAATCCTTATCAAGCTGGTAAAGCTTTTGCTAATCAAAAACAATATTGGTCTGATTTCAAAGAGCTAATGAACTCTGATTACTTGTTAGACAGACGTAATGGTCTAAAGCTTAATATATCTGAAAGTGAAATAGCTGACGCTGCTGCGACTAGTAAGAACAAAGCTAAAGCTGCTATTAATTACTTATTGCAAAAAGGTTTTTTACCTACTCAATATGCTGATAGTTTTGCCATTGCTTCTGGTGGCGCTACGTTTTATCGTAACAGAATAAAAGATTTAGTCAGCAAAGGTATGACAGAGGCTGACGCTAAGAAACAAGCTCTTATAGAGTTTAGGCAAGTGGCAGAAGAGTCACAGCAGTCTTCTGATCCTAGTAGAATATCTCAACAACAAGCTAGCAATATTGGTAGATTAATACTAGCTTTTGCAAACACTCCTATGCAATATGCTAGAATACAAAAAAGAGCTATACAGGACTTAATTAACGGTAGAGGAGATGCTAAATCTCATGTTAGTAGAATAGTTTATTATGGATTTGTTCAAAATGTGATATTCAATGCTTTACAACAAGCTGTATTTGCTTTAGGTTTTGGTGATGATGATGATGATGAAAAAGAAGAAGCTAAAAATAAGAAGTATTTAAATGTAGCTAACGGTATGCTAGACTCTCTACTAAGAGGTTTAGGTATTGGAGGAGCAGCTGTTTCTGTAGCTAAAAACTTTTTAATGGATATTTACGAAAGATCAGGAAGAGACAGGCCGGAGTATGTAGATTCTGTATGGGAAGTTACTAGGTTCTCACCGCCTATATACTCTAAGTTATCTAAATTAAAACAAGCTGGTTGGCAGTTTGATTCTAAAAAACGTAGAGAATTAATATATGAAAAAGGTTTTTCATTAGACAATCCAGCATATGAAGCAGCTGCTAAAGTAGTCTCTGCTACAACTAATGTTCCTCTTGATAGAGTCATGTATAAGATAAAAAATATTGAAGGAGCTTTAGATGAAGATAATGAAATTTGGCAGAGAATAGCTATGATGGGTGGTTGGCCTAAGTGGCAATTAGAAGATCCTAAAACACCAGCTACGCTTACTCCTGAAGAAAAGACTGAGAAAAAAGCTAATACTAAAATAGAAAACTACAAGAAAGCTAAAGGCTCTAAAGATTATGATACTATTAAAAAGCTTACATCAGATCAGCAAATAAAAATGTTAAAAGGATTAGGTTTTGGAGAATATACTATAAAGAAAGCTAAGTCTGAAGATGCTAAGATAAAACTTATTATAGCTAAAAACAGTGGTAAAAAAGATATAGTTAATAAAAAAGAAGTTGATGCTTATAAATACAAGAAATTAAGTAAAGCTGATCAGGTTAGAAAACTAGACAGTTTAGGTTTAAGTAAAGACGAGATAAAAGCTTTAAAGTATGAAAATGATAGAGTTGAAAAACTTCTTGAATTAATGGATTAATTATGTTAGATAAATTTAATATAGATAGCTTTAAAAAGCAGAAGCCACCAAAAGATAACTCTTTAAAAACAATGTCAGAGATAAAGAAAATAAACAATATTCCTGATGACAAAGAATTTGTTAAGAAAAATGATGATGTTAGTAAAAGATTTAATGAGGTTGTTAAAGATAAAAACATAGACGTATTAATAAAAGAATCTGTACCACATATAGAAAAGCTTAAGAAGTATTTCAATAGACCTAGACCTAAGAGACTAGCTAAAGGTTTTGGAATAAAATTAAAAGATATAGAATTAAAGTCTATGAAGACACCTTCTTATCCATCAGGACATTCTACTCAAGCCTATTTAATATCTGATTATTTAAAAAGTAAACATCCTGAAAAGTCTAAACAACTAGATAAAGTAGCTAAAGACATATGTTACAGTAGAAATGTAGCTAAAGCACATTATAAATCAGATTCTAATTTTGGTAAAAAGTTAGGATTAGCTATGAGCAAACATATAAAGGAACAATAAAAGACTGGGCACCATACCCAAAGTTCCTGTAACCAAAAAAGGGGAGGTCATTACGACTTCCCCTTTTTATATTTAACACCATGGGCAAAATCCGCCCGGACATCCATCACACATAATTTATATTTTTAAAGTGATTCCGATTGAGCAAATAAAAGCTCCACTTGCTATTGCAAGAGTGTTTGGGTTGTAGCCAAATTGTTGGCCACGCCACATCATGTTTGCACCCGACATTGTCATCATGCCGATGCCTCCTATTAATGCTAGTCTTTTCATTTAATTTCACAATTATCACCTGCACAAGCTAGTTCTCCTGCAAGATCTGTTTCATCTTCTGTCTCTATGATTTTACTGAGATCAACGTCTTTCAGGTGTGTCATAGCCATATCGTATTTTACTTTGCTTATGTCTTCAAATGGAGCTTGAGTATATGTACCACCATCGTAGGGCAATACAGATAATCCATTATAATGATCTCTATTTTTCCACATCCATTTACCTGCTTGATCCCATTCTTCTTGCTTTAAGCTGACAGTAGCTGAAACATTATGAGTGTTAGATCCTTTTCTGTGACCAGGCTTAACCCACTCTGTAGCAACCTTCTTTATTCTTTCAAGTAAATCAAATGGTGATTCAGTTCTAAGTATAGAACCTTTAGGAGCTTTTTGTGGTATGCTAATCACTGCAGTATCATGAGGTCTGAAAAATTCATCTTCAATTAACTCAGGATGATTAGCGGCTAAATATTTATACATAGATTCATTTTTACCAACTCTAATTCTACGCGTATAATAATCAGCGTGCCATGCGTGAATACCAGATGAAGTTCCTAATGCCAGAGATGTTGTCCCAGCAGGCTTCACGGTTGTACATCTTGCAGCTGGATTAATACCAATTGCTTTAGCTGTCTTTGTATTCTCTCTTTTTACTATACTTGCAGCGGCCTTCATATCCAACGGCAGCACAGCGGCACTCGCGATTCCTGTCATTGATACACCTATAAGGGCGTCCTTCTCTGTCGTATCTCTCCATACATCTCTTAAATAATGAAAGTCAGTATAACCAGCTTGTAATGTACCTATAAAGCTAGCGTGCTTAACTCTCTCGTTAAAATCTTCTTGTGACTCAATATCACTAGCATTTACTTCACATAGGTTACAAAACTGAAAAGGTCTTAATGCTATTTCACAACAAGGGTTTGTGCCCCAGTCTTTGTCGTTATTAAGATATATACCTGGCTCGCCTGACCCTGATAGCTCAACACGCTTCCATAGATCCATAAAAAACTCTTGAGTTACTTTATGTCTCATAAGTACGGCTGAGTTGTTAGCTCTACCTCTTTGTGGATTTGTTTCCCACCAATTACCTGACTTGCAGCTAATCATTTCGCTATCTTCAGCAGAGAATAAACTAATTAAAGCAGCTCTACGTATGCCGCCAGCTAAAACAGAATCAGCTATATGGCAAACTATATCATGGGCTTCAACAGTGGTTAATGGTGTGCCATCATGTTTGGCGTCAAATATACCTTTAATTTTAAGTATACACTCTTTCAGTGGTTGAGGTCCTGGCGCTTTTCCACCTGATGTAACTAGTTGAGCTCCTTTTGGTCTAATATCAGAATAATCAAACTGTACACTAGAAGATCTCTTATCACCCATATAAGACTTCATAAGCACTTTAATTGCGTCAGCCCAACCTTCAATACTATCACCAATTAAAAACCTTCTAGTTCTTTTTTCATAAGGTTGATTAACTGGTGGCATTTGTTTTACATGGTGGTTCTGCACAGAATATCCAACACCTGTTCCACCCAGCAGCAAGAACATAGTTTCATGAAACGAATCAATATGATCAATCGGTAGATAAGCGCAATTATACACGCGATTAGGACTAATTTCAATCGGTTTACCTCCGAATTGTAACGAACGCATGCTTGGTAAAATCTTTTTATCATATACTAACTTATAAGCCTCATTTATTCTTTCTGCAAGCTCTGGATATTTCTTAATATGCATAGCTTTATTTCTATCTACTAGTTCCACCCAAGTTTCTCTACGATTTAACTCAGGTACAAACTTAGCGTACTTCATATATACTGTTATATCACTTAGTATTTTGTTCGATAACTCCATCTTTCTTTTCTTTTTCTAATTTTTCAGCTTCTTTTTTTAAGAACTCTATAGCTCTATCGTAGCCTGGTATTAATTTTACAGTTTCTAAAGTACCCATTGCAGTGGTACTAAGTATATTCATTTCATTTATCATTTGTTGCACAACTCTTGTTAATGCCGCAATTTTATTTTGCATTTCTAATAATGTACTTTCTTTCATCTTCCTTGTCCTTTATATTTTTTCTTATATAATATGCTAGATGTAGAGCTAGATGTTTTAGTCTTGGCATGTATGCCTTTTCTTTTAACTTTAACTCTATCTATTTTAGTGCTTAGTTGTTGGCGTGCCATATTTTTCTGAGTATTTAATTAAGTCTTTGTATTTTAAATAACCTTTAGATTCAACGCTCCAGTCTATAAACTTTTGCAATTGTCTTTCAGCATATTTTCTTCTTGCTAGATCTTTCTTTTCCCAAGAATTAAGTTCACGGTTTCTTCGCATTCCTTTTGATTTTGAGGTTTGTATAACGTAATATTCGGTAAGTGTTTATGTACATAAGCTTTAAATAGCTTCCAACGTATGGGAAAAGACTCATTAGGACGTCCTTTACATTCAATAATAAAATTATCTCCCACAAAATCTGGAGTATACTTAATGTTAAGTATTTTTTTATTACCTCTATTGCGGTATTCTCCTTTACCGTTTCCTTGTCTTTCATATGCTTCTTGTTCAAAGTTAAAAGAAGGGACAAGCTCGTAAGTTTGTCCCTCATATTGTGACTTTATCTTAGCTTTTTTAAGCGCTATGTACATGTGTTTTTCTAGGCCTGATTGAAATTTAATTCCATCATGCTCTACTTTCTTTGATCTTACCGGACCTTTTTTCTTGCTATATCGGCGTCCCATAATCTAAATCATCTGCGTGACTAGGGTGTGGTGGCCTAAAAGATTCATGTAAAGGTTTATTAACACCTAATATGTTTTCTTTGTCATCTTCTAACAACTCTTCACGTGCAGCTTGAATATAAAGAATAGCATCCATAAGCTCTTCTTGTATATCATTTAAATAACCAGCTAGATCTTTATGTTTACCAGTTCTTTCACTGTGTAATGTTCTACCGTATTTAGCATAGCCAACATCAGATCTTGATACAAACTTATCCACAACGTTCTCAACGACTGGATCTCTGAATTTAATAGTTCTACTTTTCATCTTTAACAAATGTTCCGTTAACCATTTTACCAGTACGTTTAGATATAACTTTGTATGCTTCATCAATACACTTTTCAATAGTTGTACCACCAAGATGTGCCATATTAGTTAATACTACAACCATATCGCCTATAGCATCTACAAATTCAGCTTTATCGTCTTTCAATACTGCTCTACCAAGCTCTCCAGCTTCTTCCATTAACTTACAAAATTGAGTTTTGGTATCACCCTTAGTATACAGACCTCTTTCTCCAGCCCAGTCTCTTATCTTTTGAAACCTTTCACTATCAGATGAATCATATCTCCAGTTGCCATTACCATTAGCTCTAGTTGTCAAACCATCTAAATAAACTTGATAAGCGTCTTTACCAAATGGAAATCTTTCAGCTGCTTTAGCATGGTCTTCAACTTGAAAGTATTTAGCAAATGCTTTGTTGTATATATAAGATCTTTCTGTAGTATACATGGATGTCTTGACATTATCCATTATCCAATCAATTGTGTGCATATTGATTTCAAATTCACCATGCATTGTTTCCCATGTTTTACCCATCATATCCATTAATCTTCCTTTTAATTTAGATACTGGCACTGGAAACGTGCTCGTCTGCTCTGTTGCGTTTATGTACATTTTATTTAATTTAATTTTATTAATATATAGATCTTTATACTTCTGCCTGTCAACTCGATAGCCGTAAGACTGTTGAAGTTCTAACTCGCGGTCAGATATATAGTTTATATCTGTACTTTGCTCTAGAACTTCTATTTCGTCTAAGTCGTAACCTTGTTGTTCGACGACTCTGCTTATAAGATCACGTGTAACACCTATTTTTTTACCCGGTATATGGTATAAATAATAATTTATTTTATCCATATTGTTTAGCTCTAGATGTTAGTGTATTTTGCTCTGGTAACTGATCGTCATAGATATGTAGGTTATGTGCAAAATGATAATACACACCAACCTTATATCCTGTACGTTCTGAGACCATCTCTTGCAGTTTACTGAATTGATATTGATCATTACAGAAACCGAACCAAAGATCGTTAGAACGCATCGTAACGCACATATCAAGCTTGTTATCTATAACTGTAAATTGTACAGCATAAGTACAAGGCGTATCGTGTCTGTACCTGTTCATTTCTTTACCATCATATATAGATACACAGGCTTGTCTTGTGTCGGGATTTTCTTTTAACATAGCTACAACTTTATCTAGTTGATAACCTCTTTCCCATTGATAACCATAGTTAGAATTAACTCTACCATTACCATCAGCCATATCCTGCCATATCTTAGGTATCTTACCATATATTTCACCAAGCTTAGCTGTAGATGGATCACCTGATAAATACCATTGCCATTCAGCTTCTGCATATTCAACATTGAAGTTTCTAGCTTCATTAGTTATTATGCGATCAACTGGGTTTAATATTGTAAAGCCTTGATTAAACATAGCTTTAGTATTACCAAAGTTTTTACCTTCATATGGTATTGTACCATAATAAAAGTCAAAAGCTTCGCTTGCATTTTTAAATTTATATTCTCTCATATATTTATTATCCGAATTGTATCGTATTTAGTTTGTATGTTTGTCATAATAAAACTTATAAAGCTCAAATATCTTAGGCCATAATTCATTAACACCATAATGTTTAGGTGATAAAGTTGTTTTACCATTTACATTAACTTCTATATAACAGTTTTTATTTTTTTCTCCTTTAGCCGCAGCTATAGGGTATATTTTTATTCCATGTCTTAAACACCATGAGTAAATTTGTCTTAACTCTTTGCTCCACGCCGGCGGTTTCCAGTCTACTTTCTTTATCATTCCCAGGGCATAGCTTCATCAAGGCCAGGTACTTCATGAGGTATAAAACAACCTGATCTAGGTTCCCAAGTGAAATAAGCTTCAGCGCCATTTTCACCTAAGTTTTGAAACTTACATTTAAGTACCTTAACTTTAGTTGTTTTATTATCATAGTCACGATGAACAAGTAAACCATGATAACTAGCATCGTACCATTCACCACCACCTTTTATATTGTACATCGTTGGTTCTTCAATTTTACCATCTTGTGTCTTATACATTTTAGTTGGATGTGCTACTATAAATACTAGTACATCGTACTTTTTAGCAAAGGTTTCAATCTTAGTTAAGTATTCCATTGTATAGCGGTTAACGTCTTCAGTATGTGAATCAACGTCTCTAACCTTATTGTATGGATCAATAACTAAGCATTTAATACCTTTACGTTTAACTAGCTCAGCGCCTTTACGTAAAACAGATTCTAAAGTATAACGCTCCATATCAATAAAGAAAAAGTTATCATTAACATGATTAGCTACTTTATTCCATTTTTCTCTACCAATATCGCCTTTGTTAGGCATATCACCCCATACTTTACGCATAAGCTTGTGCGCGTGTAAAAACGTAGGAGCATTTTCAGGAGATGCAAACGCCGTCTTCCATTCATACTCTCTGTTATAGCCTACAACCATTTGATCTACAAAGTCTGACTTACCTGAACTAGGTATACCTGTTACAGTTATAAACTGCTTAGTATACGTAGAAAAAATGTTATCAAAATTAGGTAAACCAACTTGATAACCACGTTTAAAACCATTACGAACAAAGTCTGTAACTTCATCTTCAATGTCTTTAAATGTTGTAACGTTTTCTAACGGTACAGGTCTTGCATCTAAGACTCTAGACTTTAATTCTAAAGCGCTGTATTTAATTAGATATTCATTAGCATCTTTACAGTCATCAAATGATGCTAAATAACAAACCTCAGCACCAAGACGTCTTACAAGCTCTGTTTGTAACGCAATACCTGGTGGATCATTATCTACCGCGATGATTATCTTTTCTTTGTCTATAAAGTAATCAATACAATTATCTAAGTAATCTAAGTTATTACTATTTAATGTAGCGCCGTTTGGAACTGATATAGCGTTTGTAATACCAGCTTCGTGTAAAGCTAGTACATCCATTTCGCCTTCAACTATAATACATGTATCATGTCCTACAGTATTATCTATATTGTAAAATACTTTTTCTGCTCCTTTATATAGCTTAAAGTTTT
>Ga0233396_1000112_pt1 | contig 39907 bp, 24 predicted proteins | sample 32DmetaG_FD_183169 | JGI IMG/M metagenome (GOLD analysis project Ga0233396, IMG submission 183169) | Seawater microbial communities from Monterey Bay, California, United States - 32D | ecosystem: Environmental > Aquatic > Marine > Coastal | place: USA: California | collected 2016-10-19 | reverse complement strand
TGTGGCATCAATGAAAAATCGTCAATAAAATAATCCCCACCTCCATCATCCATTGTTGGTCCTTTGACATAAACAAATAAATTATCAGCAGAGCCATAGGTGTAATCGCCCGTTAACAGCGTCCATTCTTGATCTGAAGAAGCGGTTACCGAAGTGAGATTTGTATAAGTATTTAATGTAGTATTCTTGATGGTCAATTGTGAAGTTCCAGAAACGTCTTGTGCTAATTTTACCCAAACATAAAATGTGTAGGTTTCGCCCACAGTTAATAAGTTATCTAATACTAATTTTGGGCTATGCCAATTTAAAGTTCGGTTTGAAGTCAAAAGACTTGAGTTGCCAGTTTTTGAAACCTCTTGATTTAATTCAACAGTAGATCCAAAGGCCGACCATCCGCCTGTTGAGTTTTCAAAACTAGAAGATGAAATAGCAGTTGAAACTATTGGCCTTGAGTTACCCAAAAAATCATATATGGGAGAGTAGCTTGGATCACCTGCATCAATGGCAGGAGAGTTTGGAGTGATTGAAAAATCAGTAGCTGAAATATCAATTGGACCGTTGACAACTGCGGGTGATAAAACAAAAAGTGGATCTTGATCAACAATATTATTTTCGGAAGTTGCTGGCCAGGCATAAGTCCCATTCAAAAAAAGGTTATTATTTGCGATCCTACTCCCCGAAACCTGGTTCAATTGAAGTGCTGTAAATCCATTTTCGTAGTAAGAAGGTGCATCTTCTAGTGGCCTTGTAATCACAATATTATTTACAACTGTTGAATTTAAAACTTTATTGGATTTAATACCAGCAACATTCTGACCTCTATGTGAAGGATTACCCTCAGCAACGGAAAGGTCTTGAATGTATTCATGAACACCATTAAAATAAAGCGTATTATTTCTAATAATTGCTGATGCAGCTAAAGAATTATCAAAATTAATCCCATTCTTACCATTGTTAACACATATATTATTTTCAAACAAAAAGGTGCCATTATAACTAGGGTCGCTTCTTGTAACATATAAACCCTGACCATCCACTATACTGTTGTAATCAGCTGTTCCATAATTTGGGTTTTCATTTCCTGAATTATCGGGTAATTGGGTTACATAAAATGGGATTCTGTTCCAATTATTATACACCAAATTACCGCGTATGATCATTTTTATATTTGTTCCATTATCAGCTTCCGAGGAAGCAATAGTCTCTGCAAATACAACGGCACTTGAGGCCGAAGAAGTCCACCACGTAGTGTTGTAAACTGTATTATTTTCAATGGTAATGTGGTCACTGTCATTAAATCGAATTCCAGACCCAGGTGTATCATGAACAATATTGTTTCGAATTATAATATGGTGATGTGCACCATATCCACCCCAAATACCCTTTCCAGAAAAATAACTGTGATTGTAATTAGTAGAACTATCCCCATCTTCAGCGACTGCAACTTTATAAGCTCTATTGTCCATTGCCATATCATAATTAATGGCCTGTGATGGCCCGATGACCTCAAACCCTTCAACAATAATGTAGTTCATATCATTAGCGATTTGAATTCCGCCTTTCCCATCAAATTCGATTACAGGTGAATGGCCAGGATAATTTTTTAGGGTGATATAATTATTTTCTAAACCTGACTTGTTAATGGTTACAACATGTGGGTTACTCATATTGGTATTAGTTGAGGGATCAACTGTACCATAATTCTGGTTTCTATAAGTACCTTCCATAACATAGACTGTCCCACCAGCTTCAACTTCTGATATCGCTCTGTTTATAGTTTGAAAAGGAGATGTTTCTAAACCATTATTTCCATCAGAACCTAATTCATGAGAAACATAATAATCCTGCGCATGTAAAGACGTGGATAACAGTATTACAATAAAAAATATGTGCGTATAAAAATTGCTTGATTGTATTTTACAACTGCTAAATAAGTACATCTTATTATTCAATTTTGATATCATAAATGTAGTTTGGTAGATTTAAATTAATTGAAACATTTGGGTATATCAATGTAACATTTGAGGATAAAATATGCTAATACAGATTAAAATTTAGAGAATTAAAATGTTCTAATTCAATTATTATTTAATGGATCTTGATTTACAAAATCTCTCATAACTTTAAGTTTTTCGCTATACTTCTTAACCAATTCGGCATTTTCTACTCGTTTTGATATATCAATGTTTTGCTTTAAATCTTCTTTTAAGTTGTACAGCATATTTCCCAAATATTTTTCTCCTTGATAGAATTCTGTATAGGAAAAATTTTCATCCACTACAGCCTCCCCTTGTTTATATCTTGTATATATTTCATCTTTTAATTGAAAAGATGGGTCTTTCATTACAGGAGTCAAACTTTTTCCGTGAATATAACTAGGTGTCTCAATACCTGTTAATTCGCAAAGTGTGGGATAGACATCTATTAATTCTGTGAATGAAGTTGTAATTTGACCTTTAGCATATCCTGGGGAAGAAATAATAAATGGTATTTTTATGGCTTCATAAAAGGTGCTGTGTTTACACCAAAAACCATGCTCTCCTAAAAAGAAGCCATGATCACTCCACAAAATTATGGTTGTATTATCTCTCAGTCCTAAATCATCTAATCCTTGAATTAAATCACCAATTAGAACATCCATATAACTAACACTTGCATAATAACCATGAATCAAATTTCTTGACATTTCGTCACTTAATAATCCTTCACTTGGAATATCTAAATACATATTTCTTAACTCAGCGGAATCGTGTTGTGCATGCATTGCAATGAAAGGGGAATTTTCGGGTTGATAAGTATTATCCGCAAGTTCTACTGAATCATGAGCATACATATCCCAGTACTTTTTGGGTTGTATGAAAGGAAGATGTGGAGAGACGTAACCAACAGCCATAAAAAATGGTTTGTCAGCATCTTTCATTTCTTTCATTTTTTGTAAGGCTCTTTTTGTAACCTTGCCATCGTTATAGGCATAATCATCTACATCTGGATATTCAAATGCAGGTCCTTTAGGACCATGTGACCCCTTCTCGCCGTTGCGTTTTCGCTCTTGTGCGATGGGGTCTTGATAGTCGGCTTGGTGAGCTCCTCCGTCGTTTTCAGACCAATACTCTTTAGTATCATCTGGAAAATGATATATTTTCCCATAGGAAACAGTTTCATAACCATTTTCCATAAAAAGTTGATTTAGTGTAACTGCTTCTGGAGTATCAACTGAAGCACGAGAGGTGTAATCATTAAAGCGATCTTGACTTGGACGTATCCCTGTCATAATACTCGCGCGACTAGCCCCACAAACAGCAATGTTAGTAAAAGCATTATTAAATTGAAGCCCCTCAGATGCCAGTTTATCAATATTCGGGGTAATCATGTTTGACTCCCCATAAGAATTAATTTTAGGTCTAAAATCATCAACGGAAATAAATAAAATATTGTGTTTTTTTGTCCCTGTTTGACCTGTTATAAATTGGGAGGACAAAATCAATCCAAAAAGAACAATTGTTATGGTATTAATGCATTTCATTTTTTTAAAATTTTAATTGTTTGATATATTTGAAGCTTTATAGCCAATTCTTATAGCTCTAGCTCTTATTTTTTCATTGGGTTTAATTTCAACAGGTTTTGTATATAGCTGCCAGTATTTAGAACCAATATCGTCTCCAAGTTGAAAGCCTATGGAAGCTCCTTCTGTTTTACAGCTGAGTATTAAATTTTGCTCATTAGTAATTATTAGAACATCATCTGTTTTTGGTTGTTTCATATTTGGCCAGAAGGTCTCGATCAATTCGTGTTCTGGAACAAACCCTTTATCGCCAATAGAAGTTTGCCATTTTTTCAACTGAACTCTTAACTCATTTAATTTTTGACTGTATATTGAGTCCGTTGCTAAATTGTGAACTTCATAAGGGTCACTTTCAAGATCATACAACTCTTCTATTGGCTTTGATTTCATGAAAATATAAGCGGCATCTCCTTTAAGCATGTCCAGCGAATCAAGTTCTATCAAATGCTTATTCATTGGAATTTGTTCTCGATATTTATTTCTATAAATTAATGGGCGTTCAGGCATAAAATTTTTGATGTACACAAATCGGCCATCCAATACAGAGCGTTGCATATCAGTACATTCATCAAAGCGATCTGCTGAACCAAAAATGTATTTTCTTGGGGGTTGCTCAAAAACGCCTTCAAAAGCCTTACCATCCATATGATCTGGTGGTTGAATACCTGCCATAGACATCACTGTGGGGCCCAAATCCATCAAAGAAACCATTCGATTTTCAATTTCTCCAGCGCGATATCCATCTGGGTAACGTATAATTAGCGGAACATGAAGACCACTGTCCCCTACTGCTCTTTTTTGACGTAAAAGATTTCCACCGTGATCACTCCAAAAAAATATTACAGAATTTTCCAAAACACCATCGGCTTTTAATTGCTCAAGAAGTTGTCCAACCTCTTTGTCTAGAGCTTCAATATTTGAATATTTCCGAGCAATATCATTTCTTACCATTGGAATATCTGGATAATAATCAGGGACAGAAATATCATCTTGATTGACTGTTATAGGTTTGTCCTTTCGCATCCAAATCCGTGATTCATGAGTAGTGTAATAATTTTTAACGTAGAAAAAAGGTGCACCATATGGAGCATTATTGTAGGATCCTCCTCCAAACACATCGTCCCATGCTGTGAATGGGGCATTGAATTGGTAATCACACTTGTTGTCATTAACACAATAATACCCCTCTGCTCTGAGATACTCTGTAAAAGGCTTGACATAGCTTGGAGTAACAACCTCATAGTCAGGAATATTCACGCCAGATTTGTCTATAACCCCTTTCTCTTGCCTAAATTTTACATCCTCTGGCCACTTAAAGTTATTGTGATCACCAGTACGCATGTTGTGTGCCCCTAATCGTGTAGGATACATACCCGTTATGATTGAAAAGCGACTTGGAGCACATACCCCAACTGTAGCATAAGCATTGGTATATTTTACACCCTCTTTTGCCAGGCGATCAATATTAGGAGTATTTAAAGCCTCATTTCCATAAATACTTAAAACAGGTCCCATGTCCTCCACACTAATCCAAACAATATTCGGAGGTTTTATGTTGGTATTTTGACCATTTACTACATGGATAAAGCTGAGTGTAAAGATCAAATATTTTATTTTATTTAAATATCTCAAAATCAACAAATTAATAATGTAAAATTATATAGCTACTTTCATCTATTTTTCCAACTAAATCTTCATCAACCTTGTTCCATTTGGAATTTCGATCTAATGGATGAAGTGTTGGTTTAATCAAAGGCATTTTTTGATGAATTAAAAAATCATTTTGAGCTATCATCCAATTTTCTAATGCCGATGAAAGACGATTTTTTTGCTCCAAATATTCAGGATTATTTATCAAATTTTGTTCTTGATAAGGATCTAATTCTAAATCATAAAGTTCTTCGAAAGGGACGTTAGGAAAAGATTCTGCACCTTTTCTAATAAATGCATTGATCACAGAATTTGAACCATAATTAGATTCCACTACTTCAATTGAATTGTAGTTTCTAATGAATTTGAAACGTTTTCCTCGAATTGCTCTACTTGGAAATACTTTACATTTTTGAATATTTTGCTTGGTGGAAAGGGAAAAAATATAATCATGAATAGGATCAGTATTGCCTTTGAGCGTCGGTTGAAAACTATTACCATCTAGATCTTGTGGAATGTCTGCTCCAATTATATCTAAAAAAGTAGGAAGAATATCTACAAAATTTAACATGGTTTCTGAAACACTATTGGCTTCCACAACGCCGGGCCATCTCACAATGAATGGCACTTTCAAACCTTGCTCTGAAACACCCCATTTTCCAGAGATTCCGTGATCTGATGCATAGATAAAAATTGAATTATCAACAAGACCATTGGTTTCAACTATTTCTAAAACTCGTTCTAGTTGAGCATTATCATCACGAATATTTTGATAATAACCAGTTTTTAATTTTCTAAAATTCCCTCTATCATATGGCAATCGATAAATGTCCTCGTTGGTATACTCTGATATTTTTGGATAAGGTCCATGAGGAAAGTCTGAAGTGACAAAAACACAGAACGGTTTTTTGATATTTTCTAAATAATTTTCAAGTTTATCAAGTGGTAAATAACGATTATCTACAGATTTAAAATATTTTGACCATTGAAAAACTGAATTTGGTTTGACATGTCCTTTCCCCGCTAAAACAACCTCATAGCCTTCAGCTTTCATATAATCAATAACTGTTTTTAAATTTGGCTTAACAGGCAGATGATTGGCCATGCAGCCATTTTTAAGTGGATACATTCCTGTAAAAATTTGAGAGCGACTTGGCGCACAAATGGCTTGTGAAGTATAAAAATTTGTGAAGCGCATCCCCTCTTTTGCAAGTGCGTCGACTGCAGGTGTATGTACTTTTGGATTTCCATATATTCCATAGTCTAACAAATCCTGATCGTCTGCCAAATAAAAAATAAAGTTTAGAGAAGTAGAACTATCTTGAGCTTGTAACCAAAAAAAAGAGAACAATACGATTAGATATAAATAATACTGACTTGCTTTCATTAGTTTTCGATTAAAAATTTAGTGATTTGTTGTCCACTGTTTGTAATTGATTTAATAAGGTACATCCCATCGGATAATGATTTTACATCTATTGTAATATGTTTTGTAGCTTGATATTTTTTATTAAAAACTTGAGGACCATTTAATTGATAGACAATAATTTCACGATTCTGAAGCCTTGGAAAGTACAACTCCAATTGAGCTTTTGCTGGATTGGGAAATACCAAGATTTTAGATTCTTCTAAGGAGTCATATTCATCTTGTGAACTGAGTGATGTATCTATTGTAAATACATAACTATGCATAGACATGGCAGAAATATTTGAGCTAATGTAATTTTCATTCAAGTCATAGGTTTCATTTGTTATTAATCTAAAGTTGTCGTTCACAACATCTGAGGTTATGTAATGTTCTATTGATGTTGTTCCCTGAGGGATTTCGATTTCAAAACTACCTGTGTCATTATCAGAGAACATTTGTAGAATAATTTTTGTTTCGTCTGGGGATTTAAAAGCAACTGCTTTTGGTCCTGAGTCAAAACTGCCAGTATGAATTCTTTGAAAACCATTTTTGACCAAATTTGTAAAATGTTTGAAAACATAATAACGTTTTGGTAGTATTATGTTCATATTGGAGTCCCATAACACTAATGCTGATGAGCCGTAGTTCTGACCAACATTTACTTCATTTTGATAATCATGCTTTTCATAAAACAGGTGTAACATATATGCTGTTAGACCACCATAATTGAACCCATCCAGAATACGATTTATGTGATAACTTGCATCCTCCATATCCCAATTTGGACTATGTAAATTTCCTGCTTCTGTTACCCAAATAGGTTTTTCTAGAGCAGCTGTTTTAAGAGAAGACCAGTCTGTTGGATTTATAGGATTTTGATAAGTATGTGTGGCCACAACATCAGTTGCGACAACCACACTTGGATTTCCAAACATACTGTTGATGTAATTAGTTGTTGACTTTGTTGCATCGTTTGAAGTGACTCTAAAGGTTTCTGGGGATATGATTTTAACAGCACTTAAATTTTCAGCATCTAAGCGGGAGTCAAGATTTGAAATGATTGATGATAGTTCCGAAGGTGTTGTATTCATTGACTCATAGCTTACATCATAATCAGGTTCATTGGTTGGTGAAATTGCTGTGACATTAATTCCATAACGAGATTGCATGCCATTAATAAATGCAACCAAGAATTCACTAAATTCATCTTCTCCTCCTGAAATTAGAGTTCCTCCATTGTTTTGTACCCCATTAGTTTTTAACCATGCAGGCGCACTATTACAATTGCCAATGACATGATCAATTCCATTTGTACTGAGATTAAAAGCATTATTAAGTGCTTCACCAACGTATCGTGTTGCATTTAAGTTGGAATTACTATCGTATCGCGTCCAATTCAATGATGAAAAATTTAAATTAAAAGGGTCGTTATTATCATTTGGATCCTCCAAATCATGATACACAAAAAATCGAATCATATTCGGTTCTAGATCTTGAAAAGCATAAGTTTCGATTTGTTCGCGCATATTATCTTCCAAAGCAAATAAATGCTCTGTTCTTCTTTTTATACCTGCACCAAAACCATCGACAGTTTGATAAGTCATGTCTTTCAAAAATGAAATTGTATTTCCTCGAACAACCTCAACTTGATCCAAATAAAAAGTAACTCCAGAATCCAAATACCAAAAACTCAAGCGATTTGAATTTGCAGACTGTTGAACTGTAAAACTGTGTGTAAATTGCTGCCACTCTTGATTAATAATCTTATTATTGCCTTGATAACTGTTTTGAATTTCAGACTGAAAAACAACTTTCATTGTAGCTGAACTAGCTCCACTAATTTTTGCCCAAAAACGAACCGTATAGGTCTGTCCTTGCTCTACTTGAAACAAGTAATCACTTTGGGTTTTAACATGCCATCCACTAGTGCCTAATGAAATAATTTGACTTTTTTGTGCTTTTGTACTACCAGGAATTAAATTTTCAGTTTCAATCGAGTAATTTACCTGACCACCATTGGTTTGTAAATTGGACCAAAAACTAAAAGTATTTGTTTGTGAGTCAATGCTCTCCAATGCACCATTAGTAATTGGTAGTTGATTTTGGGCATTCATAATGAATGCCCAAAACATGTAAACTACTAGTAAAAGTTTTTTCAACTTAAAAGAATTTAATCTTATTAATCAATTAAATCGTTAGTATTAATTTCTCTAACAGGAATTGGTAAAAACATCACTTGTGATGGATCGGTACTTAAAGTTAAGTCTAAACTGTTGAAATTCAAACTTGTATTCGTGTTATGAGGAATAATGACATTATTTAAAAAATAGTCAAAACCTCTGCGGCGGTTGTTATGCGCATCTTCACCTTCTCCCAAAAGTTCATATCGATACTCTTTCATTATTTTATCACGAAAATCTGTTTGACCAATACCAGCATATCCAGAGCTGTCAACGCCTGCTCTATTTAAAACTTCAGTAACATAACCAATTTGCTCTCCATTGCTTAGCTCATTTGATATTTCCGCAAGCATCAAAAGTAAATCTGCATATCTATAAATGATGATATTTTTATCATCGTATTGATTACTACTAGTTACATCTTTATTGGCATATTTAAAAAAGTAAGGATGTGCATTTCTGTAATTATTTCTGCTTTGATTTTTGGGATAAACCCTAACACCCCAATTTGCGCAACTACCATCTGGTCTTAATCCATTTGGTAAGTAACCATTTGATTGCGTATTATTATTCCAATAATAACTCATATAAGTTGCTCCTTCTCTTGGTGGAGCATTTCCTCCACATACTTGATTTGGAAGAAAATCTCCTTCAATTCTCGAATCGTTTGGATAGGCTGAAGCGTGATCATCATACACATCTTTGTTCACTGAAAGCCATCCAAATGACTGTCCATCTTTATAATTATTTGGGGTATAATTTCTTCCCATTTGAGAATTAGAAGCTGATTGGCTTATTTGTAATTCAAAAATTGATTCATCGCTATTTTCACCCTCCATTGTAAAGAGTGATGAGTAATCTGACACTAATGAGTTTTGACCATAAACCTGAATGGCTTGATCATAAGCCATTTGCCAAAAATTTGAACCTATAATTGTATCAGGAATGATATCATATGCAGTTGAATAATCAACACTTGCCATAGTCATATAAACTTTGGCAAGCAACATATTAGCGGCATATTTTTTTGGATAATGACTTCCAGAAACTCCATTAATCATATTTATAGCTTTTTCAGCATCTTGAATAATTGACGCGTAAATTATTTTAGACGGAGTTAATTCATTCATTAAATTTTCGTTATTTGGTAAATCTAGTAAAAGAGGAACATCTCCGAAAAGACGAGTTAATGAAAAATAACACCAAGCCCTTACAAAATGAGCTTGACCAACTACGTCTTCAAAAAGTTGTGAATCTAAATCATCTGAATCAGAGTTTAATTCAACATTAGCAATCAAGGTATTGGCCCTTGCTATAGTCCGATAATATCCCAACCATAGTTGTGTAGCATCATTATCGTTTTCATTAGGCTTTAGTGAAAATAAATATGTATTGTTAGGGTTATTAATATTACCTCCTTGTCTTCTTGTATTAAAAAAACCAGAAAATCCATTAAGTACAAATAATCTTCTTTCCTGGCCATCGTAAGAAGCTAGTCCAGCATAAATACCATCAAGAGTACCCAATACTGATTGAGGGTTGTTAAAGGCAGCTTTATCCAAATATGGTGGATCTTCATCTAAATCACAAGAGGAAAAAATAGCTAGGGCAAAAACAAATAATATTTTTAAATCTTTCATCATAAATTATTTTAAAAGTTAATATTTACACCAAAAGAAATATTTTTGGCATCAGGAGAACCATTCCAGTCGACTCCATTTCGCAACCCATCATATGAGAAGCTTGAAATTTCTGGATTATACCCACTATAGTTAGTCCAAACATGCAAGTTTTGCGCTGTAACAAAAATATTAAAGCGTTCAAATAACTTACTGTTTTCTACAGGTAAATCATAACCAATTGTTATGTTATTGAGACGAAGAAAGCTACCATCCTCGATGATACGATCTGTAATTGCTAAATCACCAACTGTATCATAACCAATTCTCGGATGCGTGTTGGATGTTGCGTCTGGACGCCAAGCATTATAATAAGCATCCTTTGTTATGTTTTGAAACTGACCAGAAGCATTACCAATTGTTAATAAATTTCCATTAGCAATGTCATTTCCACTTACTCCGTTTAGTAGAATGCTTGCATTGAATCTCTTGTATCTAAAGTTTAAGTTTATTCCATAAATATAATCTGGATTGGGGTTTCCAATAAAAGTCCTGTCATCAGCATCAATTATTCCATCACCATTTTGATCAACAATTCTAACATCACCAGGTTCAGCACCACTTGGGATGTATGTATCATCTGTTTGATAAATTCCATTCGTTTCAAAGCCATAAAATAAACTTGACTCCTCACCTTCAACAAATACATTTGGTGATGATTGAAAAATTTGACCTCTACTAACTTGATTACCGAAGAAGAAAGATCTCTCATTTGCGACCCCATTTATATAAAAATCTGAGGGAGGAACACCCAGAGACTCTAACTTAGTTCTGTTGAACGCAATATTACCTCCAAGAGAAAGCTCAATATCGTCGCTAGAAATTAAATCAAAATTTAAACCTAATTCAACTCCTTTATTGTTAATAGTCCCTTTATTAATTAAAAAATCACTGTATCCAGTTGAATTTGGAATTGGAATATTTTGTAGTAGGTCTTTTGTTGTTTTATCATATACATCAATGGTTCCTGATATTTTTTCATCCAAAACTGAAAAATCTAATCCAAAGTTAAGTTGTTCAGTAGTTTCCCATGTTAAATTAGGATTGGCAATATTATTAAGTAAAATAGGAATACTGAGACCATTACCAGGTGTACCATATTGTACGCCCGAACTAATTCCATAATTTGAAATTGTTCCATAAGGACGAATTCCATGATTTCCAATTTGTCCCCATCCTGCTCTTAATTTCAAATTATTAATAAAATCTACATTTTTCATAAAACTTTCATTGCTGATGTTCCAAGCAAGTGCGAAAGATGGGAAAAAGCTGTAGCGATTGTCTCTTGAAAACTTAGAAACACCATCCCGTCTAAAGGAAGCTGTAAAAACATAACGATTAGCAAATGAATAATTCAATCGACCTAGTATAGAAAAGACCTGTTGCTTTGACGGTAAATATGTTAGTGGTACAGTAACAATTGACCCAAGATATGGTTGTTCAACAGTCAAATCATGAGATACAAAATTTTCAACTGCATACACACTATTATGATTATCTCTTACGTCGTAAGTAATTCCAAATGTTGCGTTGATTCTATGCTTTCGACTGAAAGTTCGATTATACTTAAGTAGATTATTAATTTGATAAGTTTTGGAATCTAACTCTGAGATTTGCATCGCACCATTGGCATTACGACCTTGAAAGGTGGTCAATCCATAGTATCTTATTCTATCTTTGACTCTAACATTTCCTCCTGCTCGAAATTGATAACTTAATCCTTTTACTGGAAGGGTGTAAGTCAATGCCAATGAACCAATAAAACGTTTTTCTTTAGAAATATCAGAAAAATCATTGATCCACGAATATGGATTAGAAGTTCCTAAATCTTCAACAAAATCGTCTACACCGGATGATACAAGAGGTCTAAAAACAATAGCGCTACGTACAAAACTTTGATTTGAACTTCCAATTAAATCACCAGATTCTGCAAAATCTGTCTCAGTAAAGAAAGCAGTAGCCCTTGCTTGTAGTTTTAAATTTTTATTTAAATCCTGATTTAAGTTAATTCTTAAATCTCCTGATTTAACACTGGAATTTGCAACAATACCGCGTTCATCAGCAATACCACCAGAAATATAATAATTTCCATTATCGCTTCCACCTGATGCTGATACTCCAAATCTATGGCTTGTAGATTCTTGGTAAACTATGTCTTGCCAATCAAATGACTCTAGAGGGGTATCCCCAATTGTTTGAGTATCAGTTAATGTTGGATTGGTATTTGTACCTCCACCAACAGTAGCATATTGTACTGGATACACTTGATTACCGTCGATAAAGTAAGGAACTCTGTCTTCAATTTCAGGGTTACTAGCACTATTAGAATTATTAATCGGCCAAGATTCATTTTGATACATCGCATAACCAACACCATCAAGCATATCATACTTTTTTCGAATGCTACGGACTGAAGTGTTATAAAATGTATTTATTTTAACTTTACCTTTCTCACCTTTTTTGGTTGTAATTAATACAACGCCATTTGCACCTCTGGATCCATAAATAGCAGTTGCAGAGGCATCTTTAAGAATTTCAATACTTTCAATATCCCTTGGGTTAATACCAGTCAATCCATTTTGAGCCTCTTGACCAGAATTTCCAACCCCACCAGCTGGCAAAACGTCTTCTCCAGCCGAGGCAATAATAATTCCATCAACTACATATAGGGGTTCATTATTACCTCTCAAACTGTTTGATCCCCTTATGCGTACACTGACGCCAGAGCCTAAAGCACTCGAATTTTGTTGCACTTGAACACCAGCCGCTCTACCTTGTAGAAGCTGATCAATCCCTGTGGTCTGGTTTGCAATATTGTCCTCTACTTTAACAGTACTTATGGATCCTGTTACATCTTTTTTAAGGACAGACCCATAACCAATGACTACAACCTCATCCAATTCGGCAGTATCAACTTCCATGGATAAGTTAACAACTGTTGTGTTGGTGACGTCAGATTCAACTGTTTGAAATCCTACGTAAGAAAAAACTAGAACTTGCTTGGTATTTGAGTCTACATTGATTGTAAACTCACCATCAAAGTTTGTGATAGCTCCTAAGTTTTGAGTCCCTTTTACTTGTACAGTAACACCAGGTAATGGCAAACTTTGGTCATCATTAATCACCCCGGTAACGGTTTTTGTTTGTGCTAAAACTGCTAACGGAAATAGCAAAATTGCAATAGAAATTTTAATTTTATTTTTCATTAGTGATAAATTGATTGGTAAATAATTTTATTTATATTTATTTTCAATTATATCAAACTTATTTAAATCACTTCAAAACAAATAACACAAATGTGCAATTTCATATAAACTTTGAAGCATGTATAAAAATATTTCAATAACATTCAATTCATTTAATATTTAAAAAATTTATTTCGCCCTTCTTCCCTGCCATTGATTTCCTAGAAAATTTAATCCATGCGAATAATAAAAATATTCTTCCTTATTGTTTTTTTGATATTTAGTTTAAACTCAGTTTTTGCTCAAATAAATTATGAAACCTTAAATTTTGAGCCACTAGAAACAAATATTGGAACAAGGGCTATTTCTTGTATTGTAAAAGATCATAAAGGCATAATATGGATTGGCACTCAAGGTAATGGATTGAGTTCATTTAATGGATACGAAATCAAAAACTACAAGCACAGATGGAATGACAAGAAGACAATAAACAATTCTGTTATCAATGTCATTTTTATAGATAAACAAAATAATATTTGGGTTGGAACTGAAGAAGGATTAAACCTCTACAATAGAGATTTAGACGAATTTATACATATACCATTAAATGAATTAGACTCAAAAATTCAAGTAAAAGCAATAAATGAAACTGATGACAACACTATTTTAGTTGGAACTCATGGTTTTGGTATTTTCAAAGTTGATATAGAAACTCATTTGAGTACAAATGTCTTGATAAACGTATCAAAAAACATTAACAGTTTTCAAGTTAATAGCATTAAAACAACAGCAAGAGGTGCTGTATTGATCGGCTCAAATATTGGATTGCTTAGATATAAAACTGCAACCCAAAGCATAGATTATGCTCAATTCACAACACTTAAGGGGACAGAAATTATTAAAAATCATATACAAACTATTTTAACTGAAAACGATGATATAATTTGGATCGGAACTGTAAATGATGGACTTATTGAAATTTTAACAACACCCACAAATTATTATGAATTTAAATTTCACCCAATAACCAATAAAAGAGTTCTGGCATTAGAAACTGATCGAAGTGGTACTATTTTTTGTGGTACTGAAAACGATGGTCTTTTTGTTTTCGGAGGTGACAAAAAATTTATTTCATTAAAATATAATAAATCAGAACCAAAAGGAATTAAATCCAACTCTATATGGTCTGTGTTTATTGATGAAAATAATAGAATCTGGCTTGGGTACTTTAATCAGGGTGTTGATATTTGTGATGAGGAAAAAGAACGCTTTAAATCTATCGAAAGTATTCCAAACAAAGATCAATCTCTTTACTCAAAATCTGTTACTGCTATTACCATGGATAATGAAGACCGTTTTTGGTTTGGAATTGCGGATGGAGGCGTAGATGTCTACAATTCAAAAACTCAAGAGTTTACTCATCTTATTGATCAAAACAACCCGATTGCAAAAGGTCTTACTAGCAGCGATATTGTTAGTGTATTTATAGATTCGAAAGGAAATGTATGGGTAGGAACTTGGAATTCTGGGATTTTCTTTTTGGAAAAAGGAAAAAAGAGATTTAAAAATATACAGCCTGAAAACAGTAATGGTATTTTTAAGTCAAGTAGAATTATGTCTTTTGCTGAAGATTCTGAAGGTACTATTTGGATTGGAAGTTTTTTGAGTGGCTTATATTCTTTTAATCCCTATACTAAGGATTTTGTGCATCATCAAGAAAAGGCACTTAGAGAGCAATATATTGATTCTAAAAATATTCGGAAAGTTTTGGTGGATTACAAGGATAACATCTGGCTTGGTACTAGGACTGGATTGTTTAAAGTGTCTAATATTAAAACTCAACCTAAAGTTGAATCTTATAATGCGCTAATTAGTAAAGATTTAAATACAACCACAAAATTCAATATAATAACAACATTATACGAAGATAAAAAGAAGAATATATGGATTGGTACAGAAGGCTATGGACTTTGCCAATTAAACACAAAAAACAACACCACAAAATGGTACAATACTTCTAAAAATTTTATTCATCAATCTATCACCTCAATTGTCGAAACTGAGCCCGGAATTTTTTGGTTTACGGGGAATAATGGAATGACAAAATTCAATCTCAAAAAAAATAGTTTTACCAATTACAATACTGAAGATGGAATATTGGCAAATAATTTCAACAAAAATTCAGTTTTTCGATCAAAAGAAGGAATACTTTATTTTGGATGTCATAAGGGAATAAATTTTTTCAATCCTGAGGACATTACAATAAATTTTGATACACCAAAGGTTTATCTTTCAGATTTTAAACTTTCAAATAAAAGTGTAAGACCAAACGAAGAAAACTCTCCATTACAAAAAGTTATAAAAGAATCCAATACTATTGAATTAAAATATAATCAAAGTTTTTTTACAATAGATTATTATGGATTAAGTTACACACATTCAAAAAATTTAGAATATGCTTACTTTCTTGAAGGAGTTGAGTCTGATTGGAATTACGTTGGAAAAACACGAAATGCAACGTATACAAACATCCCGCCTGGCGATTATAACTTCAAGGTTAAAGCCGCAAATTCAGATGGAGTTTGGAGCGATAGTCCAACCACATTAAACATAAAAATTTTACCACCATGGTGGGAAACAAATTTAGCCTCTTTTTTGTTCTTGTTTGTTTTTTTGATTGTCATATATAATATATACAAGTTTATAAATATTCGCGTTAAAGAACGACTTGAAATAAAAACAGAAAGAGAAGAACGAAAACAATTAGAAGGACTAAATGCAAAAAAAATACAGTTCTTTACGAACATATCTCACGAGTTTCGAACTCCTTTGACATTAATACTTAATCCACTAGAAGACATCATAGCTGATGAAAATTTAAAACTTCCTAAAAATATTAAAGAAAAACATAAAATCATATATAAAAATTCAAAACGACTTTCACGTTTGATAAATGAATTAATGGATTTTAGGAAGCTTCAGTTTAATAAAATGGAGGTAAATGTATCCAAATTTAATTTAATTCCTTTTCTCAAAGAAGTTACAAGTCATTTTGAAGAAGAAGCTATGCAACGAAATATTTATCTAGAAGTTGAAAATAAAGTAGACACAATAGATATTTGGGCAGATCCATCAATGCTTGAAAAAATAATATTTAACTTATTATCAAATGCATTTAAGGCTACAAAAAACAGTGGTAGAGTTTCTTTGAAAATATATGAAACAAAAAAAGAAATGTACTTTCCGTTGATTAAAAAAAATAAATTATGTAAAGGAATCTGTATATCAATTTCTGATAGTGGAATTGGAATAAAAGAAGATGAATTAAATAATATTTTTTCTCGATTCTATCAAGTAAAGGAATTAGATAAACAATATTATGGTGGCACTGGAATCGGCTTAGAAGTTGTAAAAAGTTTTGTTGGCTTACACAAAGGAAAAATTGATGTAAAAAGTCAAAATAACATTGGTACTCAATTCAAAATCTATTTTCCAAAAGGAAATCAGCATTTTAACAAAAAGTTATCCGCACAGAAATTAAACTCAAATCATTCAAATTTTGAACAAATAGATGATAGTCTAGGTCAAATTGATTTAAAGGATATTAAAAAAATAGAAACGAAAAAAACAATTCTAATCGTCGAAGACAATCCTGAACTCAAAAATTATTTGCGAAATGAACTTCAGGCTATTTATAAGATTAAAACAGCAGAAAACGGGCAGGAAGGACTAGAAAAAGCACTAAAATTTATGCCAGATATCATTATTACAGATATAATGATGCCTATTATGGATGGATTTGAATTTTGTGAAAAAGTTAAAAATGACATTAGAATAAGTCACATACCATTAATGATGATGACCGCAAAAGGCATGCAAATTGACAAAATAAAGGGAATTGACTCCGGAGCAGATGTTTATATCACAAAACCATTTAATATGAGTGTGATGAAATCTCACATAAAACAACTTATAACAAGTCGTCAAATTCTTTTTGAAAAATACTTTAACGGTATTAAAAATGAAGACTTATCTAAAACAACATCGGTTGATAAAGAATTTATTACCAAAATATTAGAATACATAAATAACAATATTAGTGATTCTAGATTGAGTGTAGAACATCTGGCAGATGAGCTATTAGTTAGTAGAAGTAAACTCTACAGAAAAATAAAGGCATTAACAGGAGATACAGCAACTGAATTTATTAGAAAGATTAGGTTAGAAAAAGCTAATGAATTATTAGAAAAAACAGATTTGACAGTAAGTGAAATTGGATATAAAGTTGGGTTTTCTTCGCCATCCTATTTTACTAAGTGTTTCAAAAATCATTTTGGCATAATACCGAAAGATGTTAGATTTCAAAAATAGATTAATTTTTTACAAATTTCTTAGTTTGAGTCGCTCCATTTTTAAATTTAATCTTTGCTAAATAAACCCCCTTGGAAAGATGACTAACGTCGATCAAATGTGTTCGTTTTTTGGATAATATTACATGGCCTAACATATCGTATATGTTAACCCATAATATTTTTTTATTGGTTTTAAAATTTAATTTTTCTTCAACTGGATTTGGAGATATTGATAATTCTGAAGTTAATATGTTAATATTAACACCTAGCGTATAATCCTCTACTAATACATCGAAAGTGTCCAAATAATAAATACCAACATCCTCACCCATCAATACTTGAACCTGTACACTAGTCGTGTTTTGAGGAACTATATATTCAAAAGAATAATATTCATAAAAAGTGGACAAAGAAAACGCTGAGGAAGGAGTGAAATAGGTATTTGCCATGTTATCCTCAGATTTTATTCTAAGTTTAAATGATATTCCTAAAGTTTGCGATTTTGCATAACAGCCGATTGTAATTTTTTTATTCGTTAAGTCTTGTTGATAATCAATGTTACTCAAAATGACTTTATTGTAGATCTCTGAAGTTGTGACCTCAATTTTAGCGGCAGAGCTTCCAGAAAAAACGGTATCAGAATGTTCTGAAATTGTGGCTACTGCACTACCCAATGTATTGAAAGTCCAATTTGAAGTTACCCCACATTCAAAATCTGGGTTTATAATAATGTAATCTGAAGTGGGGCCATAACATTCTGGCCAAGTTCCATCTGCTAGCAAAGCTTCCTTAACATCCTCAACCCAAACTCCTGTATCAGCATTTGACGTTGAGGGATTATCAGTCCTTAAATGAATCGTTTTGTTGGATTTATTTCCAGCGCACCACGCTGAAAAAGAAAATCCTCTATTTATTGCCTGTTCTGCAATATAGCGATGATACTCAACTCGATCAGAATTTAAGGGGCCACCATTGTCGCCATAAACTCCTGTTTGATAATTATAGCCCCCTTCGTTATCCGCACCAAATTCACCAAGTGTTACAGGAATACTATTGTTATTAGACCAAGTTTTAACTGTGTCAAAATGAGAGATAACGGTAGATTTATCACTAGTTGTCCCCCAATTAAAATCATTATTATTTGGCGTTGACGAACTCGTAAAATTAAAAGGAATATAATAGTGAAAGGAAGCAATCAAATTGGCGTCACTGTTTAAAACTGTAGCTCCAATAGTGGTTGGTGCTTGATAGGAATTTAATGCACCGCCAGTAATTATTATTGGACGTGTACTATTATTTCCGCCAGTGGATCTAATGGCCTCTATAATCATCAAATTAATTTCGTCCATCTCTTGAGCACTAACTTCAAAATAAGGTTCATTAACGACTTCAAAGATCAAAAAAGAGGGAGCATTTACAAAACGATTTGCGATTTGAAGCCAAATAGATTTAAATTTCATTAAATCTGCTGCTCGCTTTGCTGATGTTGGGTGAGAATAATTATTACTTTCAATATTAAACGTCTCTAAAAATTCAGCTTTCAACTCAGCGCCATGAAAATCAATAACAGTGTACAAACCCTGCCCGAGTGACCAATTTACAACGGTTTCAACTCGATCCAAATAAGTTTCACTGACTACAAAATCTGTAACGTTTCCATCATATTCACCAACAGTATTAGCATTTGTTGACCATGGTGAAATGTCATCTCCTGTTGTTCGAGATCCAAAAAAATCCATTGGAATTCTAACGTTTGAAAAACCTGCATCAGCAACATCCATAAAATATTGCTCATACACTACAGTTGCCCAATTCCCCTCTACTGGAGCACTCAAAGTATTGCCAAGATTGATCCCTCTACCCATTTGTTCCACAATATCCCATACAGAAGATTGTGCAAATACAATTGACACATTGAAGAAAAACAAAAAATATGTTGTTTTATTTATTTTCATAAAAATAAAGAGGAGACCATGGCCTCCTCTACAAATTAAATTAAGTTGTTATGTTATTTTTTAAAACTTTCACGTTCTAAATCGATAATTTTTTGAACCTCTTCTCTATTAAATTTGGACATTAGTTTCTGACGGGTTTCTTTGGCAGCAGCTCTGTAGACCGCTTTTTTCTCATCCTCAGAAAGTCCTTTGCCTCGTATTTTCTTTGCATTAGAGGTATACTTGTTGTACAACGTTTGTTGTAAAAACTCAGCTTGCTCATCTGAAATATCCATTTGAGAATTAATCAATGCCACAGCATTCTCTGAACGATTGGCCGCAAATTTATTTTCTTGTGCCTCTACAAAAAGAGCAAACAGACATAAAATTGTAGATAGTAAGATTTTTTTCATATTTATTTTTTAATAATTTGAATTGAAGACTCATTACCATTTTTGTGATTAACTTTTAAAATATATAATCCTGTATTCAAAGTCGAAGTATCTAGAGTTTTGGAAGTACCCTTTTGTATTATAACAATTTGTCCTAACATATTAATAACACGCATACCAATAATTTCATTTGACGTTTTGACATTTAAAAAGTTATTTACTGGATTTGGGGAAACTTTGATATTAGAAGATATGATTTCTGAAATATCTTCATAACCAAGCGATGTACCAGTAATTGTTGTTACAATTTTATCAAGAAATACTTTAGTTCCAACAGCTCCATTTTTTAAAGTAAATCCTAACTCAATATTATCATAAAACTCATTATCGTAGGTTGTTAGTGTTGATAATTCTTTCGTATTGGTAAAAGTAGCCCACTCTGTTGTTGCACTTTTCCAAGCGCCATATGTGACTCTTTCAGTAGCGCCACCTACAGCACCTGATGATATATTCATTCTCCATCTAGGTGATATTTGTGGGTTTCCTGTCACACTTGTAGCTTTCATATCCCATGTTACAGTTAATTCGGAATTATTATTAACTGGATTTGGATCCATAGACCATAAATAACTATTCCATAGCTGGGGGGGATTCCCAGTCAAAACAGAATTAATTGTAAACTCAGCAGATTGACTACCATCTGATGATTCTTGAGTTGATATAGCCATTGATGTGGAGGCCAACTGAGTTGCATTTCCATTAGGTGACCAGTTTGCGAGATCGCCAGGAACATCTTCAAAGCTAGAATTTTTTAATATTCCACTAAACGTGGGACTCAACATTGTAATATCATCAATATAAAAATTAGCATTTTCACCAGGTGTGTCAACAGCAGGACTATTAGAGCTATCAGCTCTAAATTGAATTGTTATGGAGTTTATAGTTCCTGTCCAATAACTACTTTGAGCTGGATTTATAATATAAGTCTTAAACTCAGTATCGTTTGATGTAATATCAGTGTCTACATATCTATTAACATTATTAACATCTTTGAAAATAAAACGCATTCTTAAGTTATCACTGTTGTTCTGAATTGTAATCGAAGCAAAATCAACTAAATCAGCATTAACATTAGCTTGTGTTGTTACGATCTGCGGATTACCTGCACCGTTGATTGTCAGGGTTGAATATGTTGCACCTGCCGTTATATTTGCTGTAGTACCTGTACTCGCCCAAATTTCATTATCGTTTGTAAATGTCCAAGGCCCTTGGGCACTAGAATCAAATGATCCTAAAATAAAAGTAAAAAAAGTTAGAAAGTAAAAATTTCTCATATTTTTGTATATTTTGGTTAATTAAATTTTATATTGTTTTTTAATAGTTGGCTGACCTTTTAGATACCCTAAAGAGACTAAAAAGCGGTCAATTTCATCAGTTGTTTCAATGAAATATTTTATAGGCGGCTTTGCAAAAAACGCATGCCCTTGACCTTCATATAAAACCACATCACAGCGATTTCCAAAAGACTCCATTGTAGACTGATATTTTTTAACCGTTGGAACGGGTAAGATTCTATCTTCTGTCCCAACAAGGATAATGGTTGGAGGCGCATTATTTGAAATATTGTGTATGGGTGAAAGTGATTTATAATTATTACCAAAACGTTTGTGTGCAAAACGGTCTGGTCCTAAATCCAATACAGGATTTAACAACACCAATGCATTAGGTTTTGAACTTATACTAAGCTCCTCGCTAGAGTTATCCCACATTTTTAATAATCCACAACTTGCAGCCAAGTGCCCTCCTGCAGAACCTCCTCCTGCTGTAATTGTATTTGGATTAATCTTCAGTTCTTTGGCATGTTTTCTGACAAATCTTATAGCGGATTTAGCATCTTCAACAGCATCATAAGGCGTAGTACCATGCGTATTTTTTAAACGGTATTCTGCCGAAATGGCAACCATACCCCTTGATGCAAAATACATCGATTGACGTTTGAACGCTTTATGACTACCATTATTCCAACCCCCTCCATGAAAAAAAATAATAGCATTATGTATTTTCTTTTCATCAAAGTTTTTGGGATTATAAACATGAAGATTCAAAGATACATCTCCAATGGTTTTATAAATAACCGCATTTGACGCTGTTACTTCTGGGTTTGCATAAGACAAACTTGAAAAAAGGAAAAATGATAGTATTATTTTTAAAAAGTTCATAATACAAATTTATAGTTATGAAAACGTTGTAGTTAGAAAATTTGTGGCAAATACTGACACAAATGAAGCAATTATTATATTTTGTTAGTATTTAATTTAACGGCGATTCAAATTTTCTTCATTATAAACACGCTCAATGACTATGTCTGTCATTCTACGCATTTCATCTAAACTCATATCGTCCTTATACTCAACTTGAAGCGCTATTAATTTTTTCTTCAACTGTTTAATTAGCTTTTTATATATGGGATTGTTATATAAATTATTCATTTCATTGGGGTCTATTTCTAAGTCGTATAATTCCCACTCATCCATGGAATAGTAAAAATGAATCAGTTTAAAGCGATTAGTTCGAATCCCATAATGTGGTTGAACCTTATGCCACTTTGGATATTCATAATAATGATAATACACCGCACCTCTAACATCTTTAGGGTCCATATCTAATTGTGAAACAAAACTTGTTCCTTGCATGTCCTCTGGTATAGAAATTCCAGCTAGCTCCAACATAGTGGGTGCGAAATCAATATTCAATAATAAATTAGAATTAACTGTTCTCGGTTCAATGCGTTTTGGGTATGAAATCATAAAAGGCATTCGAAAAGACTCTTCATACATCCAGCGCTTGTCAAACCATCCATGCTCTCCCAAATAAAATCCTTGATCTGAGGTGTAAATGACAATGGTGTTTTCAGTCAATCCACTGTCTTTCAAATAATCAAGCATTTGTCCAACAGCCTTATCAACTCCAGCTACACAGCGTAAATAATCTTTTATGTATGTTTGGTATTTCCAGTTTTTCAGGGCAGACCCCTCTAGCGTATCTGATGGAGTCCAAAATTGGCCTTGATTACCATAACTGAAATAATCATTTAATTCGCGTTTATTTAACCCGGCTGGTGGAGGAATTTTTAAATCTCGACGATTCATATGGTATTCAATCTCCATCCATTGTTGCTTCGCTGCTATTCTTCCTTGATAATTATCATTAAAATTGGACGGATGAGGAAAATCTTCATTAGTAAAAAGCGCCTGAAATTCTTCTGCTGGTTCCCAAGGTCTATGCGGTGCCTTAAACTGATACATTAACATAAAGGGTTTTTCTTTATCACGTTCTTTATCTAACCACTTCAATGCATCGTGTGCCACTTGTGCTGTTGAATGCCGTTTACGTTCAACAATTGTATCTCTTCCATTTTCTAAAAAAACAGGATTGAAATAGGTCCCTTGTCCACCCCAATTAATCATGACTTTGGAATAATCAAAACCGGTTGGATTTGTTCCTAAATGCCATTTTCCAATCACAGCGGTTTGATAGCCTGCTTGTTGAAATAGCTTAGGAAATGTCATTTGACTACCATCAAAATCTCCACCTTTTTCATTTTTAAAAAACCCATTAACGTGACTGTACTTACCGGTCAAAATTGAAGCTCTGCTTGGGCCACAAATGGAATTGGTATTAAACGTCCTAGTCATTAGCATACCATTCTCAGCAATTCGGTCTATATTAGGGGTAGGCGCTAATTCTGAAAGCCAATCCTTGTAAGCACTTATTGCACTAACCGCATGATCATCTGACATTATAAAAACAATATTAGGGCGACTACTTGAAGTCAAATCAGAGCTCTTTTGTGCCTGTCCTGAATAATGGGCGACTATGATTAACCAAAATATAATTTTAATTTTTTTCATAATAAGCGATGTTATTTAAAGGATTGTTTAAATGTCTTTAATTTTCGACTCAATTCATCGACTGTTGTAGCATATCGATCTAATAGAGCTAAATTTACGGTTTCATCAGGGTCAATGGAATGATCATAAAGCATTCTTTTGACTTGATTTGTTGGTAAGGTCCATTCCGTATAAAATAAGTTATCCTGAATTAAAGTTTCGCCTTTTTGCCAGCGTGCAAGGGCTGAAGATTTAAAAATTTTATCAGGTTCAAGTAGTGAGTTTATTAGTGAGGTTCCTTGCAAGTGCAAAGGTTTTTCACCTTTTGTTAAATCGCAAAGTGTTGGGTATAAATCCACTAATTCTGCAATGGAGTTGGTTTTTTTATTTTCAGAAAATTCAGTATCACTTATTATTAAAGGAACTTGTAGGGCCACTTCAAAATTACTGTGTTTTGCCCATAGACCGTGCTCAGATAAACTCCATCCATGGTCTCCTAATAAAACTATAATTGTATTGTCACGAAGCTTTAAATCATCCAAAGCGTTTATAATCCTACCAATCTGCGCATCGACAAAACTTACACTAGCAAAATAGGCATGAATAAGAGTCTTCGCTAATTGCTCTGGGATTGGTCCTTTTTTTGGAATGTCCTTGTAATGTCTCAATTCACCCCATGAATGCTTTGCTATGGCTGGAGCTGTTGCTGGAAAAGTAGAGTGTTTAGGCAGATTAATTGAATCAATATCATAAAGATCCCAGTATTTCTTGGGCGCTGTAAACGGTAAATGTGGTTTAACAAATCCAACCGCCAGAAAAAAGTTTGACTTTTCAGATTTTAATTTTTTGAGATCGTTAATGGTTTTATCCGCAGTTTGAGCATCAAAATATACTGAATCGTCAATCTCAAGTCTTTCATAAGCAGCAGCCGGTTTTTTATTTTGATCTAAAGTACGGTTTAGAGGATCTTGATAATTTCGCCATGTCACATCTTTGGGATGCCATTCTTCATCCCAATCCTTAATATCATTTTTTAGATGGGTGATTTTATTGTTACTAATAGTCTTATAACCCCTTGAATTGAAGAACTCCACTATATTCTGAGTACCAGATCCAGCCTCATCAATACTTGCGTTATATTTTAAAAATCTTGTAGCGGTGGGTCTTATCCCAGACAATAAACTGGCACGCGATGCCCCACAAACAGGTACATTGCAATAGGCACGATTAAAAGTTATACCCTCTGAAGCTAAAGCATCAATATTGGGGCTTTTAATGTGCGATTGTCCATATATTTTTAGCTCAGGCCTGAGGTCATCAACCATAATAAAAAGAACATTTTTTAAAGGTTGCTGGTTTTGTGCTGAGCCGTCAAAGGCAAAAATCAACAATAGCGCGTATAAAAACCATTTATTCATCAACATTCATTTTTGTATTCACAGACAAGGTGGTGGCTTTCAAATCTTTTTTGTCAGATGAAGATCCAATCATAATTGTAAAATCTCCTGGTTCGACACAGTAATTCATATTAATATCATAAAAGGCTAAAGTTTCTTTATCAATTTTGAAAGAGACGGTTTTAGATTCTCCTTTTTTGATCAATATGCGTTTGTATTCTTTAAGTTCCTTGACGGGTCGTGTTGCGCTACTTATTTGATCCCTGATATACATTTGAACCACCTCTTCACCATCATAATTACCAGTATTACTAACCTCAACCGAAACGCTTACTGTACTATTTGGACTTAAGACTGGCTCTGACAGTTGGGGGGTTGAATATTCAAAAGTGGTGTAACTCAGTCCAAATCCAAAAGGATAAAGCGGTGTGATTTTTTCAAAGGCATACTTATGGAAATAGGCGGAGGGTTTGTGATTATATATCATTCTCAATTGTCCTACATCTCGTGCAACTGTCAAAGGGAGCTTTCCACTTGGGTTGATGTTACCAAATAATAATTCTGCAACAGCGCGACCGCCCAAAGATCCAGGCTCCCATGCCTCTAAAATCGCAGGAATATTATCTTCTAACCAAGGTTCTGAAATCGGTCGTCCATTAACAAGTACTACAACAACTGGGGTGCCTGTAGCTTTTAGAGCCTTAACCAGTTTTAATTGCTTACCTGGTAAATCCAAAGCAGCTCTTCCCATATTCTCTCCGGCGGTTTTGTCTTTCCAACGATAACGCATAGAGTTATCACCAACGACAACAATGACATAGTCAACATTAGAGGCCCTTTGAGTAGCTATTTCAATATCAGTATCCTTTATTTTTCGAATATTTTCGCCAGAATCAAAAAAATCTACTTCATATCCCTTGTCTGTACCAATGTTTTTTATACCCTCAAAAATCGTAGTCACGTTTTCATCAGGCTGAACTGCGTGCCAGTCTCCTAAAATAGTTTGGTTGTTTGCATTTGGGCCTGTTACAAGAATACGCTTCACACTTTTAGATTTTGGCAAAGGTAAAATTCCATCATTTTTTAATAGTACCGCCCCTCTTCTAGCAGTCTCTAAAGCAATTTTTTGGTGTTCAGGAGTAAATATTTTTTCAGGAATTTCATCTAAATTTATTTTGCGATTTTCAAATAATCCAAGTTTAAACTTAGCCGTTAAAATCTTTTTGCATGCCTCATTAACTCGTTCTAAAGGTAAGGTGCCTTCCTTCACTAAAGCTACAATAGCTTCTGGAAATTTTGGCCCATGCATGTGCATATCCATGCCCGCGTTAACTGAAAGAAATGACGCCTCTTTTAAACTTACAGCTACATGATGTAAAGTTTCAATACGTTCAATATCCATCCAATCACTCACAAAAAACCCATTAAAACCCCATTTATTTCTAAATAAATCGGTCATAAGCCAGGAGTTCATATGACATGGTATACCATTAAGTTCATTATGTGCCGCCATAATGGAATAAACTCCTTGATCAATGGCTTTTTTGTAAGGTTTTAGATGAACTTCTTTTAGTGTTCGCATTGAGACATCCATTGGTGCGGCGTTCAATCCGTTGATGGACTCACCACCTGCAATCATATGTTTGGCACAGGCAATAACTTTTTCTGTACCTGTAAAATCGTCTTGTTGAAATCCTAAAATCATTGCCGCACCCAAATTACCCACAAGCAAATGATCTTCTCCAAAGGTCTCGCCAACTCTACCCCAACGCGGATCACGCAATACATCTATGTTTGGGGTGAATGTCCAATGGGACCCTGTTGCACGCATTTCCTTAGCGGTTTGTTTTCCAATAATTTCGAGAAAATTATCAGACCATGTAGATGCTAATGTAATTGGAGAAGGATAAACCGTAGTTCCAGAAACCAAGGCATTACCATGAATAGCATCAATTCCTATGAGTAGTGGTATTTTAAGTCTTGATTGTGCTGCTAGGTCCTGTAATAAGTTTGACTCCTTAGGTGTTAAAACATGTAAAAAAGACCCAATTTCGCCTCTTCGAGTCATTTCAGCAACATCATCACTAAAAATTCCCTTATAAAATCCTTGTGCATCATTAGAATGTAATTCTTCCTCGGTTAAATTTTTCTCAGCTTGCCGCATATGATCCAATCCTACAAATTGGTTCATTTGGTAGACTTTTTCTTCCAAAGTCATGTGGGACATAAGGTCTTCCACACGTTCTTCAGTAGAAAGCGACGAATCTAGGTATAAAGGAGTTTGAGCATTTGCAATAAAAATACTACTTATGAGTATTAGTACAGTAATATTGATTTTATAGAATATATTCTTAGTCATTATATATAAGTGCATTTTTGATGACGTTATAGGCAGGTGTTGGGTTGTATTCTTTGTCATATATGGATTGAAAATAAATATTTGGTTTTTTGAAACGTTCCCCCATATCCCATAAGTTCAAAGTCACTACACCAGTACTGGTTTTAGATTGCAACACATTAACTATTTTTTGATACAGAATAGCTTGGGTCTGAAACTCATCCTCTAATTTCGACTTATCAATCACTTTATAATCTAATTCAGTAACATGAAAGTCCAAATCATTGGCATGTGCCCAATCAATTAGGTTTGACAACTCAATTAAAGCTTCATCAGTCTTTTCAATAAAATCTCCCGTGGTTCTACTCAACTTTAAATGCCCCTGCCAACCAATTCCATCGACTCTGAGACCTTTACTTCTAAGATAGAGAATTGTTTCTTTGACCTTGTTCCACATAGGTTTTTGCATTCCAGCGTTCTGATTATAAACTAGCTTAACGTTTGGCGCATATTTCGTTGCAATTTCAAAAGCTTTAACAATATAGTTTGGAAAACCATTTTCATCAAGACCTATGGTTAGCCATGGATTTTCCCAACTATTTGTTCCTGATTTAGGACCAAACCAACTGCCATCAGGTAAAATAGTTTCGTTAACAACATCCATATACTTTACAGTTGGTTCTTCATTGTAACGTAATGCTGAAGCTGTCATAAATTCAACCATAACCTCTTCTAGCTCTTGAGCTGTTCTATGATCTTCCTTGGCCCATTTAGAAGCTTGTGGACTGATAGGTCCATGTACGCGAAGCGTTAAATTATGGCTTTTGGAGAACTCCAAAAATTCTTCAATACGATCCCATTGCCAAACACCTGGGCTTGGATATATACGTTGTTGTTTTGCGGCATTTGCAGGGGTTAAAAATTTGAAATCTTTTAAAAAAAGTTCTTCTTTTTTACCTCCCAACTCGTGATGGTTTAGTGTTGCTCCTATGGACAATTTATCTCTCGAAGTATTGACCAACACCTTCATTGGTATAGCACTCTGAGAATTAAAAAAATTAGCCGCTAATTTTTGAAATCTCTTAATTAAGTTAACAGATTGTTTTTCTCCAGCAAGATTGATGGTCTCAGCTGGATCAGTTCTATAATCATAGAGTTCTTCTGCGAAAATATCCTCTTCAAAAACGGGATCTGTGCTTTTCTTACCATTGAGCCACACCGTGTAGCGATAGCGGTCTGTTCTGAAGCTGTAACCTGTTTTTTTAGCACTAGTCCATTGACTTACAGCAAAAGGTTTGATGGAAATTTGCTCACCTTTAATTAATGGCATTAAGTTTTTTCCATCCAAATTCTCTGGAATTTGCAAACCAGTAGCAGCACACAGGGTTGGGAAAATATCTATAAATTCTGTTGGCGATTTGATTTGTATTCGCTTTTTAACTCGTGGATCAAAAATAATAAGTGGTGAACGTGTAGCTTGTTCAAAATTTGAGTGTTTGTTCCACAAGCCATGATCGCCCAAATGCCAACCATGGTCTCCCCAAATGACGATAATCGTATTTTTATGAAGGCCTGTTTCTTTTAGCTTATCTACTATTTTACCAATTTGGGCATCAATAAAACTAGTACTGGCATAGTAACCATGAATAAGGTCTTTTTGGAATTCCTCAGAAAGTTTCACTCGATTGTTTTTTGAAATCTCATAAGAAATTTCAGGGGTAATATAAGATCTCAGTTCTCCGGAACTGTGATAGGCAATGCTTGGACCATTTTTTGAATTTTGTTGGAATTTAGCGATTTCAAATTTTGATGGATTGTACATGTCCCAATACTTTTTTGGTGCAGTAAAAGGTAAATGAGGGCGTTTAAATCCAACTGCTAAAAAGAATGGTTCATTGGATTCTGGTTTATATTCATCAATAAATTTATTGGCATACATTGCAAGAGCACCATCGACATAAGCGTCGTCTGGGGCATCAGTCTTTTCAAATGGGGGTTTAAATGTATCTCTTAAATATTTTCCTAAATTTTTGATACCATTTGCTTTGGCTTCGTTTCTTAATTTTTGAATGTACAGCTTAATTTTTGGATCTTGATAAAAGCCCATAGTGGGAGGTCCAAAATCGTTAGGGTATTCAAATTTGTGTTCTGGCATGAAGGGTACCGACCAGGACGGTTTATCTCTAAATTCATCTACACAGCGTGGATCAAAAATTTTACCTAAACCGATAGTCTTATACCTCTGATTTTTGAAATATTGTGGTATCGTTACAATTTCTGGAACCATATCACGCATTTTTGTTTTTAAATCTCTAACCTTTGTGTAGTCAGGACGTTTACCAGTCATTAAACTAGCACGTGATGGACCACAAACAGCTTGCTGGGTATGATTATTTAGGAAAACTGTAGCCTTTTCTGCTAATAAGTCAATATTTGGAGTATGTGCCAAATCATCTCCAAAAGCTCCAATGGTTGGTTTTAAATCATCAACCGCAATAAACAGAATATTTGGGGCAGTTTGAGAATCTTGAGCATGAATGATACCAAAGAAAAATAACAATAATGAAATGAGGTTTAATATTTTGTTCATAATGTTTTATATATATTCAAATTTAGTGTTTCTAAAAAATTACGTTATAAAAATTATGATGCAAAAACTATGATAAATGAAGATGTTAGTGTTAATTGCTATTTAGTTCTGTACTAAAATTGTATTTTTATTGATAAAATTTAATCTAATGACAATCAACCCATTAATTAAAGTAACATTAATTTTATTTTTTTTATCACAATCGTGTGAAAATAAAAAAGCAAAAAAAAATTTAACATTACAACCTGAAATAGAGGGAATGGTTTGGATCCCTGGGGGGCTTTTTGAGATGGGTGCCTCCGCCGATGATGTCATGGCATTACCTCATGAAAAACCCAAACACACTGTCCTAATTGATGGTTTTTTTATGGATGTCACTGAGGTTACGAATGCTCAATTTTCAAAATTTGTTGAAGCTACAAATTATATCACCACTGCAGAACGGCCCGTGAATTGGGATTTGATAAAACAACAACTTCCAGTAGGTACTCCAAAACCACATGATTCAGTATTAAAACCAGGTTCATTATTGTTTAAAAAAACACTCGAGTCTGTTCCTAACTTATATGATTTTTCACAATGGTGGAAATGGAGTATTGGAGCAAATTGGAAAGAGCCTGAAGGTAAAGGAAGTAGTATTATTGGTAAAGAAAATTACCCTGTTGTACATGTTTCTTATGAAGATGCTATGGCTTATTGCCAATGGTCTGGTAAGCGATTACCTACTGAGGCAGAATGGGAGTTTGCTGCTCGTGGAGGAAAAAAGAATAAAATTTATTCTTGGGGAAATCTAACAAACTCATTATCAAAATATGTAAACAGTTGGGAGGGTGAGTTTCCAGTAACTAATACAAAAGCTGATGGTTTTGAAAAAAGTGCACCTGTAAAAACCTATCCTCCAAACGATTATGGACTTTATGAAATTTCAGGAAATGTATGGGAGTGGACAAGTGATTGGTATAATATAAATTACTATCGAGATTGTTTAAAAAATGGGTTTATAAATAATCCACAAGGAGCAAAAAAAGCTTTCAACCCAAATAATCCATACATCCAAGAAAAAGTCATACGCGGGGGGTCTTTTTTGTGTAACGCTTCCTATTGCGCTAGTTATAGAGTTTCTTCTAGAATGGCAACTGATCCTCACACGTCTTTAGAACATCTTGGTTTTAGAACTGTATTGTCAAAGTAATTTTTTGAATCTAACAACCAAAAATAGTGTTTACAATCAAAAAAATACATAGTAAAGACAACAAAGTAATTGAAATTACAAACTCTGTTTCTGGAACAAAAGCAAAAATTCAGTTAAGCTATGGTGCTAGTCTTGATGAACTCATTATAAAAAACAACAAAGTTATTACAAATCTTTACCCATTAGATTATAAAATAACGTATCCCAGTTCAATTTTATTTCCATTTGCAAATAGAATTAATGATGGACAATTCAATTTTAACGGAACAAATTACAACTTACCGTGTAATGAAAAACAACTAAATAATGCTATTCACGGATTAGTTTACAATAAAGCTTTTCTGGTTGACGAATTGAAAAAATTCGAAAATCATGCAGAAATTAAACTTTATTATGAGGAAATAAATCCACCCACTGGCTATCCATTTAAGTTTCGTGTAGAATTGACATACAAACTCACAAATGAGTTTTTATCTTTGAAAATTAACGTCATCAACTTGGATGACAAAAAACTTCCATTTACAGTTGGATGGCACCCCTATTTTAACAGCGTCGATTTGGATAAGAGTGAGATTCAGTTTAGCTGTACAAAAAAAATTAAATGTAATAAAAATAATATATCTCTTGGTTTTGAACCATTTAATTTGAAAATGCCATTAAGTTTGAGAAAAGGAAGATTTGATGATGCTTTTGTTTTGGAGCATACAGACGTTAAATTTTTTACACCAGAATATGACTTGGTTTTAAAGTCTTCTGAAAAAGAGAGTTTTTTGCAATTATATACACCAATGAATACAAATGCAATTGCCATTGAACCAATGACAGGTGTTTCAGATAGTTTTAATAACAAAATTGGACTAAAAGAATTATCTCCAGGTCAGTGTTATGAGATTGAATGGCAAATAAATATTAAAATTAAATAATAAACTATTTGATTAAAAATTATCAAATCCCCATAAAAATAGTTCGATTTCGCGCCTCTTGGCTCCACAGTAGAACCTACAACCTTTTATGGCTGTGGGTTTTTTATTTTATATAAATCCTCACCAAAATAGTTCGACTTTACTCCCTTTGCCTCCAAAAAGTATTCTAGGGCTTGTAAGAAAGGATCATTATTTTTTACATTATGATACACTTCTTTATTATTTGAAAAATAAAGTTGTTTGGGCACTCTAAGCCATATTTAAATCGTGATTTAGATAATGCTTTCATTGTAAATATTTTATAACCGATATGAACAATCATCAATTGATTCTGAGTTTTCAATATTTCGAATTATAATACGAATCTTATTTATTGTATTAGTTTTAATTTGTTATATTGTTTTTTTTAGATAATAATTGAATATGCTCTTCTAACGGTTTATCCTTAATTCTACTTATTAAGTGAAGGATTTCATCTTTAAATTTCTGTTCAATTTCGTTACTGTTTTTAAATTCATAATCCGATAAAAAACTACAAAATGATAATGATTTACTTCCGTTAAAAGATTTTTTACAGTCTTTTTCATCTAAGTGATTTTGAGAAAAAACATTTATCAAAATTTCTTTTACTGCTGCATTGTAAGTTGGATGTTGAGTTTTAGCTGGTCGCTTATTTCTTGTTTTTTCATTTATAATTAATTTAGGTTCATATAATAAATCGGCAAAATAAAATTTAAATCTACCCTCATCCTTTTCATTTTGTTCAAACTGAAAGCCGATTCTAAAATAGATAGGGTTAGTTTCCTCAAAAATATCTGGATTAGGGTTTTCTAATTTTATTACTGAGTATGCCTCAATCAAATAACCACCATTATTACCTGTTTCAGTAATAAATTTGATTTCAAACTTATATTTTTCATCAATTTCGTCATCACAAAACTTAGTGAGTGAATCTTTCAATTTTAAAAAATGAATTTGCATTCCACAGGCATCTAAAATAGTAGTCTCTACATCTTCATCTAACACCAAATTTAAGTTTTGAGAAGAAAGCGTATGATTTTTAATATCAACTTTATAATCTTTTAAAGTTATAATACCCTCATGTGATGAAATAAATTCTTTTTCCAGATGAGCCTTATATTCACTAAAAATTATATTATCAGAATCGTCTGGCATACAGTTAAAAATGTCAGCATAAGATAAATTTATCCATGGGTTGGGTTTATCAAATGATTCGCACCAAGTATTACGCGAGTTGTCTGATGTGATTTCTTTTGCTGGCATTAAATAAACATAACTCCAGCTATATTTTGTGGTTTTTAACTCTATTGCACATTTCCTTAGAACTTCTGTAATTCTGTCAGTAATTTTACATTTATCTCTTAGGTAATAATATTCAGTTTGGGATAGGTAGTTTCTTTTTAAATTACATGTTTCTTTAAATTTTACAATAGTTAAATCTTTGCTTAAGTCTAAATCTGCTAATAATTTTTTCGTAATCTTTTTTTTACCCTCATTCGCTTTTACTTTATTTTCAACATGAATTAAATAATTGTTACCATCAGATTTATAATAAATCAAAATATCTATATCTGAAGTTTCCGAGAAAGCTTGCGCATCTTCGATATTTAAGTCCAGGTTTTGTGTAGTTTTTTTTATAAAACGCTCTAACATTTCCTTAGAGTTATTTAATGCCCACACAATACATTCACTATGAAATCGCTCTAGATTATGTTTTGCAACACAACTGAAAAATTCTGTTTTTTTTGTCATATATTATTGGTCTATATTTCTTTCCATTCAACGTCATTCATATTTAATGTTAATGAAAACTTATGACATCTTTTGAGTTTATTTAATTTAATTGTTAATCCACATCTTCAAATGACAACCCATCTGTCTCAACCATCTCCATACACTGTGATAATAAATTATCCTGAGTTTCTGCAACACTATCGTAGAAATCCATCTGTGTTTGGTCATAATCTTCATGGTCCCAATCCATATCAACTGTTGGGTCTTCCATTTCTGTTTCTTCAACCCAAAGTCTACCTTCCGAAACTTCTCCTTCATCACCCTCGTGAGTTAATGTTTTAATTACCAACGCACCTACAGGGTCGAAAGTCTCATCTTCATACTTCACCTCAATAACCACTTCGTTATCCAAAGGAAAACATAAATTATATAAATGAATAAAGAACTTTTTTGGTGGATACCATGCCGATTCGATTGAGAAAGCACCTTGATCAATTACATCATATAAGGTTGTCCACTTAGAACCTAATTTATCATACGACCATGTGTTTAAAACTCCACGGTCTTCAGTCAAATCAACGTCATCGTAAAATGCCGTCGCAAATGCAGTGATGGGTGAGTCACTCTCATTACCGTTTACTTTGTCAATAAATGAATCGATTAACTTTACCACTTTTTCGTTACCTTTTACCTCAACGAAACTTTTTAAATTGTTTGCCATTTTTTTATTTAATTATTATTTATTTTACTTACCATGTCTTTTTTATATTATTAACAACTGTTTGTAAATAATACATCCAACCTATTTTTAAACTCTGTATCCATGACTCTGTCGCGAAAAAGGAATTGAAGACTCATCAGTACCTATTAGATATTTATTTCTTTTTTTATAAATAACTTGAGAATCTCTAACTACTATACTATCTGGTGAAAGAATACTTCCATCTAACAATATCTTTGATTTAAATTTATATGTTTTTAAATCATTTTGAGTTGTGGGCCAATATTTGGTTTTTGACCGCATGAGGGGCAGAAATTTTCATTTCCAGTTAAGTTATTTCCACAAGAACTACAATACATACACTTTTTATTAATTAAAAAAGATACTTAAACTATAATAAATAAAGTTCTACCTTAAAATATAATGATTAATAGTTAATAATAATTGTACATATACTGTACATCACATAATTTGTTAACAACTAAAAAATTATGGCAAAAAAATATTTAAAATAAAAAAATTAATCCAATTCTTTCAAGATTTTATAGAGTCTTGAAAAAAGTGTACCAGTAAAGATAGATTCAAAAATATCTTCAGACATGCCCTCTGGCAATTCACCGTCATTTATATAATCTAGACCAGTATGCCATGCAACATCACAAATCGTAACTCCGAATTTATCAGTAATAAAAATGTTAGCTATGCTTGCATAGTCATCTAAATTTTGATCCCATAATTCAGCAAAATCTGAAAAATACTTCGTAGACGGCTTTGACTCATCATAACCCCACTCTTGATCCTTATCAACCCCAATAATAACTCTTTCATTCATATACAAGGAAATCGTAAAATTATCAGTTTCATGCTCTGGACCGTTTTGAAGATTGATATCTATAAAACTTCCCCATTCTAGTTTCCAATCTGAAAGTAAATCATTTGGTAATGAAACTTTATAATTGTTTGATGTGTCTTTTTTAGGAATTTCTAACGGATCATAGCCAATTGTTAGGAGAAACTTATTAAGCATTGAGATTTCATCAATAGAATACTCTAAAGCATCAGAAAGGTTAGCTTTGCAACCATCTAAAGCTTTAGTAAAATTATTTCCCTTAGCAATTTGTTGTCCATCTGTATTAAAACATAATGCAAAATAATGATCGAAATTGTTAGCATGTTCGAAGCCAATATTCAAGCACTTTTCAAAAAGAGAATCATTTACATAATTTTCACTATCAAGTAGACTTAATAATTCTTTAATATCAGAAAAATATATTTCTGGATGATCAATTGCTTTCTGGAAATGTTTATCTGCTAAGACACGTAAATCTCCAAAATCAGTAAAAGGGGTTATTTCAAATTGAGGATTTACTTGTTTAGCTATATGCATATGGTATTCAATGGATTTTCCGTCAGATTTAGAAGAAGCTATATTGAGTAATTTACCCCATTCCTCTTTATATTCATTTATATCTCCATATCCTTCTGTTTTTTCTTCAGCTTCGGATAAAATATCTGTAATTTTATCATTACAAAATTCGATTTGCTGATCAGAGTCAAAATAATCTTCACTTAGTTCAACTCCACAAAATTCACCAAACTCGATAACTTCCCTAAGATAAGGAAGAAAATCAAGGCTAATCACTTCTTCCTTATTTAAAACTTTAGCTAAAATTTCATCTAGTTCGTATGGAGATGCCTCGCTAATTAAGTCACTAACTTCTTTGGAAACTTGGATTGATCGCGTATTATTTGAATCATCTTTTTCAGCTGCCACAGGCTGCTCTGATGTAACTTTATATTTCAATTTTTTAGCTAAAACTAAAAAAACATTAATGTTTTCAGAGCCCCATTGATTAGAAACAACTACTTCAACACCATATTTGATTTTTAAAGGCATTTTTATGTTGAATCGTTTAGGGTCTTTAACTTTTGCTAATTTTTTAATAAATCCTTTACTTCCCTGAATCTCGTCTTTAAAAACTGAAGTGATTTTATCAAAAGAGGGGTTGTTTTTCTCCACATAATCTTTAACAATTTTGAAAACTAATTGTCTTTTATTCAGATTTTCTCCCAAACCTTTAACAGAATATTTAGTGTAATCTCTTGCCATATTTATTTGTTTATTTAAGTTTATTGTATAATCTCAGATTTTTTTTAGTAGTGTTATATTATTAATTTTTTTATGACAACAATTTATGGATTTAATAGTTTATATTTGGTTCATAGTTGGTTCATTAATAATATTTATTTTGATTGATATTTTAAAAAAGGAAATTGAAAAAAAAATTGGAAAAAAAGTAACCAATAGAGGAGATTGTGAACTGGTCTCCAATGTTATTTTAGAGACTCTTGAAGAAGAAATTAGTTATAGTACTATTAGACGATTGTATGGACTTGTTAATGAAACAAAACCAAATAACAAAACATTAAATACATTAGCCAAATTCATAGGCTATAAAAATTATATTCATTTTTCTAAAAATTACAGTTACAAACAAAAAATTGATCTAACTGATATTATTTACAAAACAGTTTCAGAAAACGATTCACAAGAAATCATCAACCTTGTAAATAAAACAAAGAATAGTTCTGAAGATTTTATAAGTATGGCTATAATTTTAATACGTGAATTATGGCACAACGAAAATTACAATTTAATAAACAGGATATTTAGTTTAAAAGCACTCAATTTTAATTCGTTTTCCTATTATGAGTTACTTAGACTAGGAAATTCTATTGGATTATTAATTCGAAAAAAATCAAAAATAGACTCGATTCTTTTAAATAATATTAATTTTTTAGAATGTGTATTTTTAATTTTCGTAGACTATTCAAGCTTGAATAAATATTATGGGAATTCGTTAAAAATCATCAAAAAAAATAATTTTAAATATAATATTACTCTATTTTCATTAACATTACTTGAATTTAGAAATTTTCTTAATAATAAAAACGTTAATAAAATAACTTTTAAGGCATCTAAAACAAAACGTCTTCATCCAATTTTAAGTAGTCGATTATTGAGCTTAAAGTTACTAAGTGCAGATCCAAAAAAAAGATTAAGAATATTAAATACTCATCATGCATTTCTCATAACAAAAGGTAATATAATAAGCCATTATTATGAATTATTTACCACTTCGATTCTTTTAAAAAACATCGAGATAATGTCTTTTTTAATAAGTCAAATTACTTTAAAAGTTGAATTTTATTATCAAAAAACGCATTTAAATTCGTTCTATTTAATGTGCTTATTTTATTACAAATTAACTGGAGATATAGAAAATGAAACTAAATTTTTAAAATCCTTTAAACTTAGTGATTGCAGGGATAGTTATAAAGAATTTATAAGCCTAATACATCTTATATATTTGTATAATAGTACAACAACTAGTACTAATAAAAAGAAAATTAAAACCAAGTACCTAAACTTAAGTGAAAAACTTAACTACTCCTATTTCTCAGAGGATTTTTTACTTAAATATTTTGATTAAATCCTCCATAAAATAGTTCGACTTCACTCCTCTTGGTTCCATGATAATATCGTAGATTTTGATTTTTTCTTTAAAGCTTCCGATTTTGATGTATCAAAATTAGCCTTTATGCAATATGGCAATGCATCAGAATTTCATCAATCTGAGCTTAATTATGTAGGGAGTTTTTTGTCTTACGATAACAACATTATACGTCCAGATCAAAATATACATAGAGACAAAGGGTTCACTTTATATTATGAAGAAGATAGAAAATCTTGTAATTTCTTGATTGAAGGGTAAATATGAAATTAATTAAAACTAGGTTTTTGAACGTTTTGAAGAAGATAAAAAGATGAGTTTTGAGGCAGAAGAAGACAGTAATAATGAAATTTTGGCAACAACATTATCAATTGGGAATATCATGGAAATAATTATTTGTTGTCAGCTTATATAATTAATTAAAGTATTTTTTTAATGAATTTATTTTCAACTAATTATGTTGCAATTTAGATTTTCTGATTTATATTATCTTTTACCGTTTCGCTGATAAATAGTCCTTTATTAAAATTGAGTACTCTGTCTCTAGCAAAAACAGAAGCGTATCCTAAATTAATTTTTTGAATCAGATCACCTTCGGGAATTCTAATATCCCCAGAGAACCAACTAGCAAAAACTTCCGTTTTGTTTGGGAATAAATAGTTAAGGCCTACTTGGTTGTTTTTTTCAATGAAACCAATGAGAGAAACAAGATAAAGTTTATTGTTTTTAATCTTCCAGGTGCCAATATACCCTCTAACTAAAGCAGTAGATTTAAATATAAAACCAACATCACTTCTAGTCTCTAAATAAGGCTTTAATGGCTCTGTTGCAATAGTATTTTTTTCACCATTGTAAGAAATTATGTCTCCTGCTTGGATGGTCATTAGTTTGGTTTTTTTTTATTCAGTAAAAATACAGCTATGAACGTATATAATCAAAATCAAAAACATCATTATCTAATAATGTCTGAGCAACCTCTTCATAATTTATCAGGTATTGGTCTCTCCATAAATCCTCTTCGTTCTTACAGGATTCAATATCAACACCTAAAGCTACTAAAACATCTTCCAAAATTTCAATAGCTAAATCACCGCCACCTAATTCATCATTAATTTGAGGAAGGTCATCAAAATTAATATTTAATAATATATTGGTTATATCATCAGAATCTGCTCCATTTTCACATTCTTTACATATTGTACATAAAAGAACTGTTTTGGACAAGTTTATAAATATTATTATCT
>Ga0233396_1000104_pt1 | contig 40463 bp, 36 predicted proteins | sample 32DmetaG_FD_183169 | JGI IMG/M metagenome (GOLD analysis project Ga0233396, IMG submission 183169) | Seawater microbial communities from Monterey Bay, California, United States - 32D | ecosystem: Environmental > Aquatic > Marine > Coastal | place: USA: California | collected 2016-10-19 | reverse complement strand
GGTTTGGTCCCATTTCTTTGGTTTTTATCCAATAAATATCAAGACGATCGGTTTCAAGATGAAGCGGTAGCTATTTTGACGCAATTAAAGGCAGAGGACAACCATATAATTCGGAAATGGAGGTCGAAACAAATCTCAATTGATACTGCTTTTGATTCGCAAGGTCTTTTGGCCTTGTACAGATACAATTGCTGTCATAAAAAATGTCTATCTTGCGAAGTTGGAAATCAAGTATTAAAGAATTGAAGAATGATTCAGAAAATAGTTTTCTTTTTTGAGATGAAATCCTTTGGCGTTTGTTCATGGTGGGCAAGCAAGTTGGGCATAAGCACTTCGAAAGTTCGCTTGGGATTCATTTACTCTTCATTCATCGCTTTGGGCTCTCCATTGTTAATTTACTTGATTATGGCATGGATTCTTGAGCACAAACATTATTTTAAGTTACAACGTAAAAAAAGAAACACCATCTGGGAGCTCTAAACAATGATTTTAAAGTCGAAACTTTTTGCTAAACTTTACTATTTCTCCGGATTAATTGCATTGATTGTTGGAGGAGGTACCTCAGGATACATGATCATTGAAGATTGGGGAGTGATTGATTCATTTTACATGACAATTATTACGATTTCAACCGTCGGATTTGGTGAGGTTTTCGAGTTGACACTGTACGGGAAGTTGTTTACATCATTTCTGATCATTTCTAGCTTTGGAACTTTTGCCTATGCAATAACATCAATAACTAGATATTTAATCGGTGGTGAATACAGGTACTATCTAAAAGAATACAAAATCATGAGAGAGACAAATAAAATGAAAGATCATGTAATCATTTGTGGATTTGGTCGCGTTGGAATGCAAGTAGCAAAAGATATCTCTTCCAGAGGTGATGAATTTGTAGTACTTGAACAAAATCAAGAAGTTATTGATGGCTTTCGAGACCATGAGAAAATCAGATTTCTTAAAGGCGATAGCACAAATGATGATATTCTTTTGAAAGCTGGAATTAAAAATGCACGTGCCATAATTACTTGTTTGCCGAAGGACGCAAACAACATATATGTTGTTTTGGCCGCACGTGAGAACAATAAGGACATTCTAATTGTAAGTCGAGCTTCTCAGAATTCTGCGGTTTCCAAGTTGAAAATGGCAGGAGCTAATAATGTTATTATGCCAGATTCCATTGGAGGTTCACACATGGCTTCTTTGATTGCAAATCCAGATGTAATGGAGTTTTTAGATTGTATTCGGGCACAAGGAAATGAAGGTGCAAACGTCGAATCGATTGCCTATGAAGAATTTCCGGAGAAGTACAGAGGTATAACACTAGATGCCCTGGAATTACAAGAACTTACAGGTGCAACAATCATTGGTTTTAAGACGGATACAGGATGTTATGAAATCAATCCGTCCAAAGACAAAAAATTAATTCCAGGCTCAAAAATTTTCGTTTTGGGTGATACCCATCAAATCAGTGAAGTCGCTGAAAGATTTGATTTAAATCATTGAAAAGGGCTAAAGAATAACAGCTGAAAGAGTCAAAGTTTTTATACTATATTTGTTTCCGTTCAGTACCCATCGTAATCTCTAATTTTAAGATATGAAATATTCAGTTTTATTTTTTCTGTCAATTCTACCTTTGTCGTCTTTTTCACAAGACAGCACGACGAATAAAAAGCAATCGATTGAAGTAAAGAATTACTACCAATTGGTGGCAGATTCTATGATAGAGAATCAAGCTGTATTGCAATTTAATAGTGATACCACTGAAATTGGCAAGGAAAAAGGTCTTGACGAGAAAATCGATGCGCTTTTTCGCCCGATAGCAGATTTTGTGGGAACTATAATATTTTACCCAATTAAAATCGGTACATCATCACAACAATGTTCATTTAGTGTTACCGAAGCAGAGCTTGCCCAGGTTGGAGGAAGCATGATTGTCAAATTGGATGATTTCAAAATTGATCAATCCAAAGCAGTTGATGAAATTGAAATTCTTCAGGGTGATGCCACAGTAAAATCAGGAGAGGATGGAGCATATATACTTGTTCGTTCTTCTGGAGAAGTAGAGTTAGAAGTTTCAGGAACCAATTTTCAGATTCCACTTGTACTAATTGTGCTTATTGGAGGCGCTCTATTTTTCACATTATTTTTCAAATTTGCGAACTTTACCTTAATCAAAACTGCAGTAAAAATTGTAAAGGGAGATTACGATGAAATTGACCATCATACTTCAGTTATCGCTGAAGGCGATTCAACGCCAGGAGGAGATGTTTTTGAAACTATAGCGGTAGAGTCAGAAGGTGAGGTTTCTCATTTTCAGGCGCTTACTGCAGCGCTCTCTGCCACTGTTGGATTGGGTAATATCGCAGGTGTTGCTGTTGCAATATCTTTGGGTGGACCGGGTGCAACGTTTTGGATGATTCTAGCAGGTTTCCTTGGGATGGCAACAAAATTTACAGAGTGCACATTGGGTGTTAAGTACCGCGAGGTAACTGAAGATGGGACAGTACATGGCGGGCCAATGTACTACCTCTCAAAAGGATTGAAAGAGAAAGGTTTTGCAGGAATTGGAAAGGTGCTTGCTGTATTTTTTGCTGTGATGTGTATTGGAGGTTCTTTTGGAGGAGGAAATATGTTCCAAGCAAATCAAGCCGCTGCCCAATTGTCTGGGAAGTTAGGTTTAGATGGAGGAGCTGCTGGTGTTGTTATCGGAATAATCATGGCCATTATTGTAGGAATTGTAATCATTGGTGGGATAAAGAGAATTGGTTCAGTAACGGAGAAGGTGGTTCCATTTATGGCTGTAATATATGTAGGAGCTGCTCTAGTTATTCTTGGGATGCATTATTCACTGATCCCTGAAGCATTCGGGTTGATCTACAAGGGTGCATTTCAATCAGATGCTGCACTTGGAGGGATAATTGGTGTTTTGATTGTTGGGTTCCAACGGGCTGCATTTTCAAATGAGGCAGGAGTTGGTTCATCGGCAATTGCCCATTCTGCTGTCAAAACAAAATACTCAGCGAGCGAGGGAATTGTTGCATTGTTGGAGCCTTTCATTGATACTGTTGTGATTTGTACAATGACTGCACTCGTGCTAATTATTACAAACATTGATGGAGGTTTCATTGATTACGGGAGTGTCTCTGGTGTTGGGGGAATCGAGTTAACTGCTACAGCATTTAATACAACCATTCCTTATTTTGATTGGGTTCTTATGATTGCAGCGGTATTGTTTGCGATTTCGACAATGTTGTCTTGGTCTTATTATGGCCTCCAAGCATGGAAATATTTGTTTGGAAAAGGAAAAGCAGCGGATACAGCCTATAAATTGATCTTTCTCTTATTTGTTGTGATTGGCGCATCCATTAGCTTGGGTGCTGTGATTGATTTCTCGGATGCAATGATATTTGCGATGGTATTCCCGAATATAATTGGGCTGATTTTATTAGCGCCAAAAGTAAAGCAAGAATTGGTACGGTATAAAACGGCAATTAAAAAGGCATAATGCCCATTTCGAAAAGAAATAGAAGGGGTCTTTTTCTGTTATTGCTGCTTGGGATTCTTGTTGCTTATATGCCGCGCATATTAATTGGTTATGCTGGAGAAGAAGAACTTGAAATTTCTTTTGAGGAGATTGTAAGATTGGAAGAAGAAATTATGGAGCATCAGGCCATTAAAAAAGTAAAGAAGAAAAAAATAAGGGAAGAGAAATTTTTAACACCAAAGCAAGCGTTTAATCCAAATGATTACAGTAAAAAGGATTGGATGAAGCTTGGTTTGTATGAGAAACAAGCCGCAGTTGTTTGTAGGTTTTCACAAAAAGGGTTGAGTTCTAATGAAGATCTTGAAAATATTTTTGTGCTTCCAAAAGAACTATTTAACAAAATAAAAGATTCAACATTTTATCCAGAGCTTAAGCAGGAAAAACCGGTTTTTGAAAAAAAAGTGATTGAGTCTGTTGAGTTAAATTCAGTGACCAGAGAAGCCCTTATTGATCTCCCGGGAATTGGGGCTTTTTATGCGGATAAAATCATTTCGTATCGAGAGAATTTGGGAGGATATGTTTCGATAGAACAGCTGAGAGAGATTTGGAAGTTTGAAGAATACGTTCACCTTGAACATTTGGAACAATTTCTTACGGTGGATAGCAGAATCATAGAACGATTGGATCTGAATAATTCGACATTTGAGCAGTTAAAGAATCACCCCTATATCTCCTATAGCGTAGCGAATTCAATTGTGAAAATGAGAAAAGCACACGGTGATTATTACGACTTAGAGGAACTGCTTGAGTCGAAGTTAATCGATCGAGAATTATTTGAAAAAATAAGAACCTATTTAAAAGTTGAGCAATGACGTTAGAACATAAATTGACTGCAGCAATTCGCGACATACAAGATTTTCCCAAAAAAGGAATAGTATTTAAGGATATTACACCAATTATGATGGACCCTGAGCTTTCAAAAGCAGTAGTTGATCATTTGTATATGCTATATAAGGGCGCTGATTTGGATGCTGTTGCGGGTATTGAAAGCAGAGGTTTTCTCTTTGGTTATCCGTTGGCGATGAGGCTCGGTATTCCTTTTGTTTTAATTCGAAAAAAAGGAAAGCTTCCACATGAGGTTATAAGTGTGGACTATGATCTTGAATATGGAAGTGCAACTATTGAGATGCATGTAGATGCACTTTCTGAAGGACAAAAGGTATTGATTCATGATGATTTATTGGCCACTGGTGGATCGGCATATGGTGCCGGAATGCTTATTGAAAAGGCAGGAGCTAAGGTAGCTGGATTCAATTTTTTAGTAGCGCTAGAATTCCTGAATGGATCTGATAAATTGAAAAAATACTCTAACAATATTACTAATTTAGTGACCTATTAATATTTATTGCGACTAAAATGAATTTTGAGAGAGACGAAAGTCAACTAATGATTGCACAAATGGTGCGTGATTTTGCTGAGAAAGAGATTCGACCTAATATGATTGAATGGGATGAGAATGAATTCTTTCCAATTGATGTCATGAAAAAGATGGGTGCTCTTGGTCTACTTGGAGTGTATATTCCTGAATCGTTTGGAGGAAGTGGAATGGGATATTTTGAATATGCTACTGCTTTGATGGAAATTGGTCGTGTTTGTGGCGGCATCGGTTTGAGTGTTGCTGCGCACAATTCGCTTTGCTCGGGACATATTTTTTACCATGGAAATGAGTTGCAAAAAAAGAAGTATCTACCCAAATTGGCTTCTGGAGAATATATCGGTGCTTGGGGGCTGACGGAACCAAACACGGGGTCTGATGCGATGCGTATGAAGACAACGGCAAAAAAAGTTGGTAATGAATGGGTTATTAACGGTACCAAGAATTGGATTACGCATGGACTCTCTGGTGACCTCACAGTTGTTCTTGTTAGAACGGGAGAATTACTCGATAGTAAAGGAATATCTGCCTTCATAATAGAGAAAGGCACTCCGGGTTTTTCAGCTGTAAAAATTAAAGACAAATTTGGTGTTCGGTCAAGTGAAACGGCGGAGTTGATTTTTGATGATGTCCGCGTTCCAGAAGAGAATGTTATTGGTGAAGTAGGTATGGGATTTATTCAAGCGATGAAAGTATTGGATGGAGGTCGTATATCAATAGCAGCTTTGAGTTGCGGTATTGCTAGAGGGGCGTATGAGGCTTCTGTCAAATATGCGAAGGAACGAGAACAGTTTGGTAAACCGATTGCCCATTTTCAAGCGATAGGATTCAAACTGGCCGATATGGCTACTGAAATTGAAGCGGCCGAAATGCTAACTTTCCAGGCAGCTTATCTTAAAAATAATGGACTTCCTTTGACTAAAGAAGGCGCGTTTGCAAAATATTATGCGAGTGAAGTTGCAGTGAAATGTGGCAATGAAGCGATGCAGATAATGGGAGGTTATGGATATACAAAGGAGTATCCTGCCGAGAAATTTTTACGTGACGCACGTTTAATGACAATTGGAGAGGGTACTTCTGAGATTCAGAAACTTGTGATTTCACGCGAAATACTCACATCTTAGTCGAAGATGCCACTCAACTAAAATTATTCACAACAATAAGTTGAATTTTAATTTTTAGTTGTATATTTGCCATCCAATAAAAGAATAGAAATAAACAAGATATGCTAATTATACCAGTTAAAGAAGGCGAAAACATCGAGAGAGCCATCAAAAAGTACAAGAAGAAATTCGAGAAAACTAAAGTGATGAGACAATTGAGAGACCGTAAACAATTTACGAAGCCGTCTATTTCTAAAAGACAAGAAAAAATTCGTGCGTCTTACAAGCAAAGGATGGAATCTGCTGAGATGTAAGCGCAACATTTTGTGATAAAATACGTTAAGGAGCCTATATGGCTCCTTTTTTTATGCATGATTTTTTAAACTATTTATCTACTGAAAGACGTTTTTCAGAGCATACATGTCTTGCATACAAAAAAGACATTGAGCAATTCATTGAATTTTCTGGAGTTATTCAACAATCAGAGCTTCTTGAAGTTGAAGCCAAGTTGATCAGAGGTTGGATCGTTGATTTAATTGACAATGGTTATGTGAATCGATCTGTCAATAGGAAGCTTTCGTCATTGCGGACCTATTTTGGTTGGCTTGCAAAAACGGGAACAATTGATACAAATCCAATGCAGTCCATTAAGGGACCGAAGGCTGAGAAACGACTCCCATCCTTTGCACAGCAGCAGGAGTTCAAGGAGAGTAAAACTAAGGTTTTGTTTGGAGAAGATTTTGATGGTGTTCGCGACAAGTTGATGTTTGAGGTTTTGTATCAAACGGGCATTCGTTCGAGTGAATTGGTCAATTTACGTGATGTAAATGTTGATAAGCAGCAGATTAAGGTTTTGGGTAAGCGAAATAAAGAGCGTATCATTCCAATAGGAGAGCAGCTTGGAGAATTGATCAATCGATACCGTGATTTACGCAAAGTACTTTTGGCAAATAACGATTATTTTTTTGTTTTAAATAGTGGCAAGAAACTTTATCCGAAATTTGTCTACCGGAAAATTAATAAGTACCTTGGATTGGTAACAGATTTGGAGAAAAAGAGTCCTCATGTTATGCGCCACACCTTTGCGACTCACATGTTAAACAATGGTGCGGGCCTAGAAGCACTAAAAGAACTCCTTGGTCATGCAAGTTTGTCTGCTACACAGATATACACGCACAACTCTTTTTCTGAGATAACAACCATTTATTCACAGTCTCACCCGAGGGGACACAAAAAATAAACCTATGGATTTTAAAGTAAATGCTGTCCATTTTACAGCCGATCAAAAACTGGTTCAATTCGTTCAGGACAAAGTAAAAAAATTAGAATTGATTTACGATAAAATAATTTCGAGCGAAGTTTATCTGAAGCTTGACAAAAACGGCGCTGCAGAAAACAAAATTGCAGAGGTTAAGATTCTATTGCCTGGAAGTGAGTTGTTCGCTAAAAAGCAATGCAAAAGTTTTGAAGAAGCTACAGATCTAGCGGTTTCTGCATTGAAGAAACAGGTGGAGAAGAAAAAGGGTAAGCATTCCTGAATCAGGCAATTGAAGAATTGGTTATAAGGGTGGATTTTTCCACCCTTATTTTTTTTTACTTTTTTTACTTTTTTTTGTTGTAAAAAGAAATTTGTTTCATACATTTGCACTCCCTAAACGAAAGGTAGGGGGTTTTTAAAGTTCTTTTAAATATTGAAAAATACCAACATTGTGCCGATGTAGCTCAGCTGGCTAGAGCAGCTGATTTGTAATCAGCAGGTCGGGGGTTCGAGTCCCTCCATCGGCTCAAAAAAACATAATTTTGGGGAGATACTCAAGCGGTCAACGAGGGCAGACTGTAAATCTGCTGGCTACGCCTTCGTAGGTTCGAATCCTGCTCTCCCCACAAAAGTTTAAATGAATACAAGCGGGAGTAGCTCAGTTGGTAGAGCGTCAGCCTTCCAAGCTGAGGGTCGCGAGTTCGAATCTCGTCTCCCGCTCAATTTTAAAAGAACGATTTGCGCCGGTGTAGCTCAGTGGTAGAGCACTTCCTTGGTAAGGAAGAGGTCACGAGTTCAATTCTCGTCATTGGCTCGAGAAAGAGAATGAAAATTTTTTCATCCGTCAGTTGGCGAATGGAATTTTTGTATATATAGAAGTTTATTTTTTAACTAAGAAACAAAAAGAACAATGGCTAAGGAAACATTTGATCGTTCCAAACCACACGTAAACATCGGAACAATTGGTCACGTCGACCACGGAAAAACAACTTTGACAGCGGCAATCTCATCTGTATTGTCTTCTCAAGGTCTTGCTGAATCTCGCGATTTCTCTTCAATTGACAACGCTCCTGAAGAAAAAGAACGTGGTATTACTATTAACACATCGCACATTGAGTACGAAACGAGTAACCGTCACTATGCGCACGTTGACTGTCCAGGTCACGCGGATTACGTAAAGAACATGGTTACTGGTGCTGCTCAGATGGATGGAGCAATTTTGGTAGTTGCTGCAACTGATGGGCCAATGCCTCAAACACGTGAGCACATCCTTCTAGGTCGCCAAGTTGGTGTTCCAAGAATGGTTGTTTTCATGAACAAAGTTGACATGGTTGACGATGAAGAGCTTTTAGAGCTTGTTGAAATGGAAATAAGAGAATTACTTGATTTCTATGAGTACGATGGAGATAACACTCCGATCATTGCTGGTTCTGCACTTGGTGCATTGAACGGTGAGGATAAGTGGGTTGCTACAGTAAACGAATTGATGGAAAAAGTTGATACGTGGATTGAGCTTCCTCCTCGTGAAGTGGACAAAGACTTCCTTATGCCAGTTGAAGATGTATTTACGATTACTGGTCGTGGTACAGTTGCAACAGGTCGTATCGAAACAGGAGTGATCAACTCAGGAGACGCAGTTGATATCCTAGGAATGGGTGACGAAAAATTAGAGTCAACTGTTACAGGTGTTGAAATGTTCCGTAAGATTCTTGATAGAGGTGAAGCTGGAGATAACGTAGGTTTGTTATTGAGAGGTATTGAAAAAGCTCAAATCAAGCGTGGAATGGTAATCTGTAAAAAAGATTCTACTTCTCCACACAAAGAATTCAAAGCAGAAATCTACGTGTTGAAGAAAGAAGAAGGTGGTCGTCATACTCCTTTCCACAACAAATACCGTCCTCAGTTCTACTTAAGAACAACTGACGTAACAGGAGAAATCTTCTTGGAAGCAGGTCGTGAGATGGTTATGCCAGGAGATAACGTAACGATTACAGTGAAATTGATCGTACCAGTAGCAATGAACAAGGGTCTTCGTTTTGCAATCCGTGAAGGAGGTAGAACTGTAGGTGCTGGTCAGGTTACTGAGATTATTGAGTAATCAACTGATATAAATAATTTAAAAAAGGGGAGTTCGCTCCCCTTTTTACACGAACAAAAATCTGGCAATTTAGGGTTTGCATGTGTATAATCCGAAATTGAAAGAAAGCGGTAGATCGAATAGAAATACTGTTAATACACGGGTGTAGCTCAGTTGGTAGAGTAGTGGATTCCAAATCCATTGGTCGTGGGTTCGAGCCCTACCGCCCGTGCAAAATAGATGAGATGTCAAAAGTTAAAGAGTATATAAATGAGACTGTAACCGAGATGGTTCATCGTGTTACATGGCCAACATGGAAGGAATTGCAGAGCAACACAATCATTGTTGTAATTGCATCTGTTCTGATTTCGCTTATCATTTTCGGAATGGATTTCTCTTTCGGTATTGCTGGTGATGATCAGTCGTTCTGGAGAGGAATTATTGGTTTTGTCTACAAACTAGATTTAAACTAAAAAGCATGGCGGCAGAAATAAAGAAGCGTTGGTATGTGGTGAGAGCCATTAGTGGAAAAGAGAAAAAGGTGAAGGAATACCTTGATATGGAGATTTCTCGTTTGAAGCTCGATGATTTTGTTGGACAAGTTTTGATTCCTACAGAAAAGGTGTTTCAAATGCGCAAAGGGAAGAAAGTAAGTAAAGAAAAAGCTTACTTGCCTGGTTATGTATTGGTCGAAGCTTCTTTGGTTGGTGAGGTACCCCATGTAATTAAGGGGATTCCAAACGTAATTGGATTTCTTGGAACCGAAAAAGGTGGAGATCCAGCGCCAATGAGATTGTCTGAGGTGAATCGTATTTTGGGTAAAGTCGATGAGCTATCAGAAACAGAAGAAGAAATGAAAATACCATTTGTTATTGGTGAATCTGTAAAGGTTATAGATGGACCATTTAACAATTTTAGCGGCGTCATTGATGAAATCAATGAAGACAAGAAGAAGCTGAAAGTAATGGTAAAGATATTTGGAAGAAAGAACTTGCTAGAGCTGAGCTATATGCAAGTTGAGAAAGAAATTTAAAGAGTATATTAACCGTAGGAGTGGTGAAAGCAATTAAAGCTTCCTGTAAGTAACCATGTTTGACTACACAATTTAAAAACAAATGGCTAAAGAAGTAGCAGGTTTGATCAAATTACAGATCAGAGGTGGTGCAGCCAATCCAGCTCCTCCAGTTGGTCCCGCACTTGGTGCAAAAGGGGTAAACATTATGGAGTTTTGCAAGCAGTTTAATGCTCGTACGCAAGACAAAGCTGGAAAGGTTTTACCGGCGGTTATCACTGTTTACAGTGACAAATCGTTTGATTTCGTAATTAAAACTCCGCCAGCAGCGGTCCAAATTCTCGAAAAAACAAAACTGAAGAAGGGTTCTTCCGAATCAAACCGTTCCAAAGTAGGAACAATTTCTTGGGATAAAGTTAGAGAGATTGCAGAAGACAAATTGCCAGACATGAACTGTTTTACAGTTGAGTCAGGCATGCGTATGGTAGCAGGGACAGCTCGCTCGATGGGAGTTAATGTTAAAGGTGGTGAAGCACCAACTAAATAAGTGTAATTGTTATGGGAAGAATTTCAAAAAAGAGAAAAGACGCTCTAGCGAAGATTGATTCTTCTAAAGCGTACTCCTTAACAGAAGCATGTAACTTAGTTAAGGAAGTTTCAACTACTAAATTTGATGCCTCTGTTGATATTTGTGTTCGTCTTGGGGTTGATCCAAGAAAAGCAAATCAAATGGTGAGAGGTACTGTTGCATTGCCTCATGGTACGGGTAAGGACGTTAAAGTTCTTGTACTGTGTACTCCTGACAAGGAGGAAGAAGCAAAGGCGGCTGGTGCTGACCACGTTGGTTTGGACGATTACATCGCAAAAATCAAAGGAGGTTGGACTGATATCGACGTTATCATTACCATGCCAGCGTGTATGGGTAAGGTAGGAGCCTTAGGTCGTGTTTTAGGACCAAGAGGGTTGATGCCGAATCCAAAAACGGGTACTGTAACAATGGATGTTGCTAAAGCAGTAGGCGAAGTAAAGGCAGGTAAAATTGATTTTAAAGTCGACAAATACGGAATCGTGCATGCGATGGTCGCTAAAGCAAGTTTTGATGGTGAAAAGATCAAAGACAACGCAGATGAGTTGTTGAATGAGCTTATCAAGTTAAAACCATCTTCAGCGAAAGGAACATACATGAAAAGTGTTTACATCAGTTCTACAATGAGTCCAAGTATTCAAATTGATACTAAATCACTAATTGCTTAAATTTTATTGAAATGACAAGAGAAGAAAAAGCAAAGTATGTAGACGATTTGGCAGCTCAGCTTGCTGAGAACAATGTTATCTATTTAACAGATACTGCGGAACTTACAGTAGAGACAGTGAACAGTCTGAGAAGAAAAGCATTCAACGCGAACATTTCTATGCGAGTTGTGAAAAACACCTTGTTAGAAAAAGCGATGGATAAGGTTGAAGATAAAGACTTCGGTGCGTTGAAAGACACACTTGCAGGAGCGACTTCAATTATGTTCTCGGAGGTTGGTAATGCGCCAGCAAAGCTTATCAAAGATTTTCGCAAGAAAGCAGATAAGCCAATTCTTAAGGGTGCTTGGATTGATGAAGGGGTTTACATTGGCGATGACCAAGTAAAATTACTTTCAGATATCAAGTCGAAGGAAGAGTTGATTGGTGAGATTATCACAATACTTCAAAGTCCTGCGAAGAACGTTGTGTCTGGACTTAAAGGTGCTGGCGGTAAATTGGCTGGTATCTTAAAAACGCTCGAAGAAAGAGCATAAACAATAATTAATTTTTTACGAATTTTTTAAAACAAAATAAAATGGCTGATTTGAAAGAAATGGCAGAAGCGTTAGTTAACTTGACAGTTAAAGACGTAAATGAACTAGCAACAATCCTTAAAGACGAGTACGGTATTGAGCCTGCTGCTGCTGCTGTAGCAGTTGCTGCTGGAGGTGCTGCTGGAGGTGGTGAAGCTGCAGAAGAGAAAACAGAATTCGATGTGATTCTTAAAGCTGCTGGTGGATCTAAACTAGCTGTAGTTAAACTTGTAAAAGAATTGACTGGAGCAGGATTGAAAGATGCAAAAGAAATGGTTGATAGTGCACCAGCAACTTTGAAAGAAGGTGTAGCTAAAGACGAAGCAGAAGGTTTGAAAAAATCACTAGAAGAGGCGGGAGCTGAAGTAGAGATTAAGTAATCTTCTTACAAATTTTAAGGAAAGGTGTCCGTCATTTGACGGATGCCTATTCCTGTTTTAAAGCAGAGGTGCTTTTAAATACCTAAAAAATGTGCGTTAAGCACAAATTTATTCACTAATAAAAACGTTTGGCCTTGGCATCATCAAACAGTATTTCGACAAGAGTGAATTTTGCGTCAAGCAAAAATCCATTTGCATATCCAGATTTTTTGGATATTCAATTAAAATCCTTCCAAGAATTCTTTCAACTGGAAACGACTCCAGAAAATAGAGAGAGTGAAGGATTGTTTAAAGTTTTCGCTGAAAACTTCCCTATTACTGATACAAGAAACCAATTTGTATTGGAGTTTTTGGACTATTTTATCGATCCGCCACGATATTCTATTGAAGAATGTATCGATCGTGGATTGACATACAGTGTCCCACTAAAAGCAAAATTAAAATTGTACTGTACAGACCCTGAGCATGAAGATTTTGAAACAATCGTGCAGGATGTGTATTTGGGTACGATTCCATATATGACGCCGAAAGGATCATTCGTGGTAAACGGTGCAGAAAGAGTAATTGTATCGCAATTACACCGTTCACCTGGAGTTTTCTTTGGGCAAAGCCGTCACGCAAATGGTACCAAGCTTTATTCAGCCCGTGTTATTCCTTTTAAAGGATCATGGATTGAATTTGCGACAGATATCAACAGCGTGATGTATGCTTATATTGACCGAAAGAAAAAACTTCCTGTTACTACATTGTTCCGAGCAATTGGGTATGAGAGTGACAAGGATATTCTCGAGATTTTTGATCTTGCCGATGAACTCAAAGCAACGAAAACAAATCTGAAAAAAGCTCTTGGGCGTAAATTAGCGGCGAGAGTTTTAAAGTCTTGGGTTGAAGATTTTGTTGACGAAGATACCGGAGAGGTTGTTTCAATTGAGAGAAATGAAGTACTGTTAGATCGAGAGACAATTCTTGAAGAAGAACACATTGATTTGATTATTGATTCTGGATCAAAAACGATCATTCTTCATAAAGAGGACATCAACAGTGCAGATTTCACAATCATTTACAATACGCTTCAAAAAGACACTTCAAATTCTGAAAAAGAAGCAGTAGAACACATTTACCGTCAACTAAGAAATGCTGAGCCACCAGATTATGAGACGGCAAAGGGGGTATTTGAAAAATTATTCTTTTCCGATACACGTTATGATCTCGGTGAGGTAGGACGTTTCCGGTTGAACAAAAAATTGAAAGTAAACATGGAGGAAACCTCCCGTGTACTGACAAAAGCGGATATGATCTCGATTATCAAATATCTGATTGAGTTGATTAACTCAAAGGCAGATGTAGATGATATTGATCACTTATCTAACAGACGTGTAAGAACAGTTGGTGAGCAATTGTATTCTCAGTTTGGTGTTGGTCTTGCGCGTATGGCAAGAACAATTCGTGAGCGTATGAATGTTCGAGACAATGAAGTTTTTACTCCAATTGATTTGATCAACGCGAAGACACTTTCTTCTGTGATCAATTCATTCTTTGGAACGAATCAACTTTCTCAGTTTATGGATCAAACGAATCCACTTTCTGAGGTAACACATAAACGACGTTTGTCCGCACTTGGACCTGGTGGACTTTCGAGAGAAAGAGCAGGTTTTGAGGTGCGTGATGTTCACTATACACACTATGGTCGACTTTGTACGATTGAAACGCCTGAAGGACCGAACATTGGTTTGATTTCATCACTGTGCGTATTCGCAAAAGTGAACAAACTAGGATTTATCGAAACTCCGTACAGAAGTGTTTCAAACGGAAAGGTGGATACGAAGAACGAACCAATTTATTTATCTGCTGAAGAAGAAGATGAAAAGATCATTGCTCAGGCAAATGCAAAAGTGGATGACAGTGGTAAATTCGAAACAGAGTTAGTCAAAGCGCGTTTAGGGCATGACTTCCCAGTAGTCCCACCAAGTGAATTGAGTCTAATGGATGTTGGTGCAAATCAAATTGCTTCGATTGCGGCCTCTTCAATTCCATTCCTAGAGCACGATGATGCGAACCGTGCACTTATGGGATCGAACATGCAGCGTCAAGCTGTTCCTTTATTGAAACCAAATTCACCAATTGTTGGAACAGGTATTGAAGAGCTTGTTGCAAAGGATTCTCGTGTTTTGATTAATGCTGAGGGGAAAGGTGTTGTTGAATACGTAGATGCGAATGAAATTGTGATTCGCTACAATTGGACCAAAGAAGATAAACTTGTAAGTTTTGATGGTGAAGTTACAACGTATCCTTTGACGAAGTTTGCGAAAACAAATCAGGGAACATGTATCAACTTGAAGCCAATCGTAGAAAAAGGTGACAAAGTCGAAAAGGGACAAGTGCTCTGTGAAGGTTATGCAACGCAACAAGGAGAATTGGCTCTTGGTCAAAACTTGAAAGTAGCATTCATGCCTTGGAAAGGATACAACTTTGAGGATGCCATCGTTATTTCAGAACGAGTTGTTCGTGACGATGTATTCACTTCAATACATATTGATGAATACTCTTTGGATGTTCGTGATACAAAACGTGGAATGGAAGAACTTACTTCTGATATTCCAAACGTGAGCGAGGATGCAACGAAAGACTTGGATGAACACGGTTTAATCCGAATCGGTGCAGAAATTAAAGAAGGTGATATTCTAATTGGAAAGATTACTCCAAAAGGTGAAACTGATCCTTCTCCGGAAGAAAAACTTCTTCGTGCAATCTTTGGTGACAAAGCTGGAGATGTGAAGGATGCATCATTGAAGGCAGGACCTTCACTTAGAGGTGTGGTTGTCAACAAGAAATTGTTCTCTCGTGCGATCAAAGATCGAAAGGCGAAGGCACAGGACAAGCCAGTTCTAGAGAGTTTGGATGCTGAATACGATACTGAGTTTGCTGGATTGAAAGCAACATTAGTTGAGAAGTTATTGGAAATAGTTGGTGACAATAAATCAGCAGGTGTTGCAAATAACTTCAAAGAGGAAATCATCAAAAAGGGAACAAAGTTTTCTGCCCGTAATCTTGGTGCAATTGATTTCTCTATTGTAAATCCAACGAATTGGACGTCCGATAACAAAATCAACATTTTGATTGGACGCGTCATTCACAACTTCAATATCAAATCGAATGATTTACTTGGAACCTACAAGCGCAAGAAGTTTCATATTTCAGTTGGAGATGAACTTCCATCTGGAATTGTGAAAATGGCCAAAGTATATGTTGCCAAGAAGCGCAAATTGAAGGTCGGTGATAAAATGGCCGGACGTCATGGTAACAAAGGTATTGTTGCAAATATTGTTCGCCAAGAAGACATGCCATTCTTGGAAGATGGAACACCAGTAGATATCGTGTTGAACCCACTTGGGGTACCGTCACGTATGAACTTAGGTCAAATTTATGAAACTGTTCTTGGTTGGGCTGGAGAGAAACTGGGGATGAAATTCGCTACACCGATTTTCGATGGGGCGCATCCTTCAGAAATTGACGGTTGGACCAAAAAGGCAGGAGTTCCTACATCTGGGAAAACATTTTTATATGATGGTGGAACAGGAGAACGTTTCCATCAAACTGCAACTGTAGGAATTATCTACATGCTGAAACTTTCACATATGGTGGATGATAAGATGCACGCGCGTTCTATCGGTCCTTACTCACTGATTACTCAACAACCACTTGGTGGTAAAGCTCAGTTTGGTGGTCAAAGATTTGGTGAGATGGAAGTATGGGCGCTTGAAGCGTTTGGTGCTGCAAACATCTTACAAGAAATCCTGACAGTGAAATCGGATGATGTAATTGGTCGTGCGAAAGCGTACGAAGCGATTGTTAAAGGGGACAATATTCCAGAACCTGGAATCCCAGAATCGTTTAATGTATTGTTACATGAATTGAGAGGATTGTGTCTCAATGTAACTATGGACTAATTCATCAGAGTTGAACATTAGAAAAAAGTATTATGGCTTATAGAAAAGAACAACCGAAAAAGCAAAGTAGCTTCAATAAGATTACGATTTCATTATCGTCTCCAGAGACAATTTTGGAGAGATCAAGTGGAGAAGTGCTTAAGCCGGAAACAATAAACTATAGAACATACAAACCGGAGAGAGATGGTTTGTTTTGTGAACGAATTTTTGGTCCTGTTAAGGATTATGAGTGTCACTGTGGTAAATACAAACGAATTCGATACAAAGGAATCGTTTGTGACCGTTGTGGAGTAGAGGTGACAGAAAAGAAAGTACGTCGTGAGCGTATGGGGCACATTTCATTGGTTGTTCCAGTTGCTCATATCTGGTACTTTAGATCTTTGCCAAATAAAATTGGTTATTTGTTAGGGCTTCCGACAAAGAAATTGGATCAAATTATTTACTATGAGCGTTATGTGGTTATCCAAGCGGGTATTGCGCAATCAGCGGATGGTGAAGAGTTGACACGTTTGGATTTCATGACGGAAGAGGAATACCTTGACATCTTGGATACCCTTCCAAAAGAAAATCAATATTTAGAGGATACAGACCCAAATAAGTTTATTGCAAAGATGGGTGCTGAAGCACTATATGATTTGCTTAAAACAATGAATTTGGAGGAGACGTCTTACAATTTGCGTCACCAAGCAAACACGGAAACTTCAGTTCAAAGAAAGAACGAAGCATTGAAGCGTTTGCAGGTGGTAGAATCAATGCGTGACTCTCAAAACCGTATTGAAAATCGTCCAGAATGGATGATTGTAAAAGTTGTTCCAGTAATTCCGCCGGAATTGCGTCCATTGGTACCTTTGGATGGAGGACGTTTTGCAACGTCTGATTTGAATGATTTGTATCGAAGAGTAATTATCAGAAACAACCGTTTGAAGCGTTTGATTGAGATAAAAGCTCCTGAAGTGATCTTGAGAAATGAAAAGCGTATGCTTCAAGAGTCTGTTGACTCACTGTTTGATAACTCACGTAAGTCATCTGCAGTAAAAACAGAATCAAACAGACCGCTCAAGTCATTATCCGATTCTTTGAAAGGTAAACAAGGGCGTTTCCGTCAAAACTTACTTGGTAAGCGTGTTGATTACTCTGCACGTTCTGTAATTGTTGTCGGTCCAGATTTGAAATTGCACGAATGCGGTCTTCCAAAAGGAATGGCAGCAGAGCTTTACAAGCCATTTATTATCCGTAAAATGATTGAACGTGGTATTGTAAAAACAGTGAAATCTGCAAAGAAAATTGTAGATAGAAAGGAGCCAGTCGTTTGGGATATATTAGAAAATGTGTTGAAAGGACATCCAGTTCTCCTGAATAGAGCTCCTACGCTTCACAGACTTGGTATTCAGGCATTCCAGCCAAAATTGATTGAGGGTAAAGCGATTCGGCTTCATCCATTGGTAACAACAGCTTTTAACGCCGATTTTGATGGTGATCAGATGGCCGTTCACTTGCCACTTGGTAATGCAGCGATTTTAGAGGCACAGTTGTTGATGCTTGCATCGCACAACATTCTGAATCCAGCGAATGGTGCACCAATTGCCGTTCCTTCCCAGGATATGGTTTTGGGTCTGTATTACATTACAAAATACAAGAAAAGTACAAAGACTGACTTGGTCAAAGGAGAAGGAGGAACATTCTACTCTCCGGAGGAAGTTATCATAGCGCACAATGAAGGAGCACTTGATCTTCACGCATCAATAAAGGTACGAACTACTGATTTGAATGAAAACGGAGAACAAGAAGTCATGATGATTGAGACGACTTGTGGACGCGTATTGTTCAACGAAAAAGTACCAACGGAAGCTGGTTTTATTAATGATGTAATGACCAAGAAGGCCTTGCGTGACATCATTGGACATGTATTGAAAATTTGTGGAACAGCGCGTACTGTCCAATTCTTGGATGAGATCAAGGAATTGGGATACCACATGGCATTTGTCGGTGGACTATCATTCAACCTGGATGACATTATCATTCCGAAAGAAAAAGAGGTTCTTGTAAATAAGGCTGCAACAGATGTAAAAGACGTTATGGCGAATTACAACATGGGTCTGATTACAAACAATGAGCGATACAACCAAATTATTGACATTTGGACGCACACCAATTCGCGTTTAACGCATACATTGATGGAACAATTGAAATCCGACAAACAAGGATTTAATTCAATCTATATGATGTACGATTCAGGAGCTCGTGGTTCGAAAGAGCAAATTCGCCAGCTTTCTGGAATGCGTGGTTTGATGGCGAAGCCTCAAAAATCTGGAGCATCTTCTCAAGATATCATTGAAAATCCGATTCTTTCGAACTTTAAAGAAGGTCTTTCAATTCTTGAGTACTTTATTTCAACTCACGGTGCACGAAAAGGTCTTGCTGATACAGCCCTGAAAACAGCCGATGCTGGTTACTTAACACGTCGTTTGGTCGATGTTGCTCAAGATGTAGTGATCAATTCTGAGGATTGTGGAACGTTGAGAGGTTTGGTTGCAACTGCATTGAAGAAAAATGACGAAATCGTAGAACCATTGTCTGATCGAATTATTGGTAGATCAGCCGTTCATGATATATTCAATCCTGAAAATGATGAATTGATCTTAGAAGCTGGAGAATTAATTACTGAGCAAATTGCTGAACAAATTGATCAAGCGGAGATTGAAGAAGTTGAAATCCGATCTGTATTGACATGTGAGATGCGTCGAGGAGTATGTTCTAAGTGTTACGGTCGTAACCTGGCTACACATCGTCCAGCTCAACAAGGGGATTCTGTCGGTGTTATTGCTGCTCAGTCAATTGGTGAGCCTGGAACACAGTTGACGTTGCGTACTTTCCACGTCGGTGGTACCGCATCGAATATTGCTGATGAAAACGATTTGAAAGCGAAAACTGATGGTTTAATCGAAATCGATGAATTGAGAACGATTGACACCAAAGATAAAGATGGTAATGAGATAACTGTAGTTGTTGGTCGTTCGGCTGAATTGAAGATTACCGATTCAAAAGGAAACGTCACAATGAACGGAAACATCCCTTATGGTGCCGAGATGGTAACTAAGAATAAGGCGAAGTTGAAGAAAGGTGATGTGATTTGTAAATGGGATCCATACAACGCTGTTATTATCACAGAGGCGAAAGGTAAAGTCGTGTTCGAAAATATCATGGATGGTATTACCTTCCGTGAAGAGGTAGATGAGCAAACCGGATTTACTGAAAAAGTAATTACTGAGTCGCGAGACAAAAAGAAAATGCCAGCGATTCATATCATCGATGCGAAGACGAAAGAAGTACTCAGAGAGTACAACTTACCAGTTGATGCTCATATTAATGTGAAAGAAGGTGATGCAGTGATTGCTGGGCAAATTCTTGTAAAAATTCCTCGTAAGGCTGGTAAGTCTGGGGATATCACAGGTGGTCTTCCACGTGTAACGGAATTGTTTGAAGCACGTAACCCATCAAATCCGTCAGTTGTTTCTGAGATTGATGGTGTGGCTGAATATGGAAAGATCAAGCGTGGTAATCGTGAGATCCAAATTACCTCGAAAACAGGGGAAGTACGTAAATACCTGGTTCCTTTGTCTAAGCACATACTTGTTCAAGCAAATGACTTTGTTCGAGCAGGTCAACCACTTTCTGTTGGAGCAACTACTCCAAACGATATCTTGAATATAGAAGGACCGACAAAGGTACAAGAGTACTTAGTGAACGAGATTCAAGAGGTTTACCGTCTTCAAGGTGTAAAAATTAATGATAAGCACTTCGAAGTAATTGTTCGTCAGATGATGCTTAAAGCGCAAATTGTTGATTCAGGAGATACACGTTTCTTGGAGGGGCAATCGGTGCATAAAGCGGATATTTCTGAAGAGAATGATGCGGTTTATGGTATGAAAGTCGTAATTGATCAGGGAGATTCAACTGAATTGAAAGCAGGACAGATTGTTACTGCGCGCAAGTTGAGAGATGAGAATTCACAATTGAAGCGCGCTGATAAAGCGTTGGTTCAGTCGAGAGATGCTGTACCGGCAACATCAACTCCTCTATTACAGGGTATTACTAGAGCTTCGCTTCAAACGCAATCGTTTATTTCTGCGGCATCGTTCCAAGAAACAACGAAAGTACTGAACGAAGCAGCAATATCAGGTAAAGAAGATCATCTAATGGGACTAAAAGAAAACGTAATTGTTGGTCACCTTATTCCTGCAGGAACAGGGGTGCGAAACTTCCAGAAAATGCTGGTTGGTTCTAAGGCTCATATGACTGCATTAGAAGAAGGAGAAGAGGATTAATCTTACCAAAATAGTAATTACAAGCCCCGAAACGATTAACGTGCCGGGGCTTTTTTTTGATTTGTTATACTGCGAATTTGTATTGGGTGTTCGATTTTACGTATCGGGCAAGAGATAACAAAACAATTGCATTTGCCCAATAGCAATGATTACATGGGAAATGATTATTTTTAGGCTATGGAAGAAAAAAATGAAAATCAAGTGAACATTGAGCTAAATGATGATATGGCGAATGGTGTGTACTCGAACTTATCGATTATTACTCATTCTCCATCTGAATTTGTTGCTGATTTTGTACAGATGATGCCGGGAGTTCCGAAAGGAAAAGTTCGATCTCGTGTCATCATGACGCCTCAAAATGCAAAACGCTTATTGGAGGCCTTGAAAGAGAATGTTGCTAAATATGAGCAAACACATGGCGCAATCGATTCAGGAAATATGTCTATGCCCCCAATGAATTTTGGTACGCCAACAACACAGGCTTAAAATGAATACTCATCTACTTAATAATAAACAATCAATACTATGATTACTACTTATAAATTGGCAAGAACTACTATCCTAGGAGGTTTCACATTTTTAATTGTTTCTTTTGTCGTCCTATCCTCATGTGAGAAACGAGTAACACCAAATAAATTGGAACGGATTGTTCAAAAAGATACTTGGAGAATTGGCAGTTTCATTTTTCAAGGGCAAGCCATTGAGGATGTTTACAATGGTAAAACGTTTGAATTCACTGAAAATGGAAAAGTGAAGGTATTGGAAGCTGATACTTTAACTCAGGGAAATTACAATATAGGGCTCAATAAAGAACCTACTACTATGTATTTCTCAGGATTTTATGACTCCTTGTATTACAGTCTTAACGATGATTGGATTGTAACGAGTGTTAGCAATTCTTCGATGGAGTTTGAATCTCAAAATGGTCCGAGTCTTCATACTTTAAGGTTTATTAAAGTAGATTAGCACTCCGGGTAGTCAATTCAGATGAAATTGACTTTTGCTTCCCAGGTTGTGGTATTTCCGCACGAATCTGCAATCTTTATTAGTAGAGATTTCTCTCCTTTGAAGTTCTTAGGTCGTGTATAGGTGATACAATCGGTTTTGTAGTCATATTCGACAAGCATCCATTGGCCATCAATATAAAGGTCGTAATCTTCTATTCCGCTCTGATTGTCTTTTATATGCCACTTTAACTTAGTTGCACTTGTTGAATTCAAGTTTTTGGGAAGAGATAGTGGAACTAGTATAGGCTTTGTTTCATCTCGTTTCAATGTGTAGGATCCAAAATAGCTACTTTCCGCAACAGCCCAACCATCCTCATAACGTATAGATAGTGATTTTTCTCTGCCCTTATTAGTGACGATAGAGACATAGTGTTTACCGTCTTGTTTCTCGGTCGTTTTAATTTTAATCCGGTAGGAACGATTAACTGGTGTAGCACCTTTGGCAATGACGGATTGAAGCTTACTGTATTCAATTGGACATGGCTCGTATACGGTCCCGTGTCCAAATTCTAATTGGCGGTCGTCTGATTCATAATAATAAGTGCTATCAGGAAATAAATAAGGCGACTTTGATAGGAAGTTCTTTTCGTTCCCTGCTGCGCCCTGGAGAACGTTAATCACAAAGGTGATTGAAGAGGTATTTCCTTTGGTGTCGTAGGCAATGTAAGTCACGTTTAATCTATCACCTGGTTTCGCTGGTATGACACCAATACTATTGTTGATATAAATAGGCAAGTCATTTTCTCGTGTTCGAAAACACTTGTGGTATTTTTTTCTCAATGTTTGATAGGCTTTGAAATCTTTATGAGAGTTCACATACCGTGTCGATTCAAAAGGAATTCGATCAGTGCGCTGTCCAAAAACGGTATCTCCATCAACAATTAAATAGCTTCCATAGAGTCCGCATTTGTTGTTTGCTCCATCCAGTTTATCGATAACATCAAATGCAAGTCCAATTCCACCGGAAGTCGTACAATAGTTCGCTGGTACATTGATTTGATTTCCAGTGATGCCATATCCAGTTGAACCTTTTGTGATTGGCTTACTTATTTCCTTCTTTGGATAGCGGTATCCATTTTTCGTTAATGCATATAATTTAATACCTCGTATGACCGGAGTTTTCTTATCTGCGATATCAAAACCAAATACAAGCGGATTCAGTGCATGTTCTGTTTTTGTATCACGAATCTCAAAGTGCAAATGTGGACCCGTTGATCCTCCAGTATTTCCAGAAAGGGCGATAACTTGACCTTTTTTTATTTTAATTGAGTTTTTTTCTGGAAAAATCTCAACTGCATAATTCGTTTCTCTTAGTTGCGCAGCTCTGACTATTGAATCGATTTCACCTTTAAAAACACTGCAGTGACCGTAAACAGAAGTGATGCCATTTGGATGATCGATATATATGGCTTTCCCATACCCATAAGGTGAAATTTTTACACGTGAGACATACCCCTCTTCAATAGAGTAAATTTTGTATCCGGTTCTGGAATTCGTTTTGAAATCCAAGCCCATATGAAAGTGATTTGGGCGTAATTCACCAAAATTTGATGCAAGTACCAATGGAATTCCAAGAGGAGGATGATATTCCATATCTGTCTTATTTTGAGCAAACAATACAGGGTTGAAGATCGTCAAACAAAAAAGGATACGAAAGGTGTAAATCATTTTATCAAAATTAATTTTTTGATAAAATAACCGCAACAATCGGACAAAAAATCTTGCCCTTGTCTTTTACAATGCTATTTTTGTAATTAAACCGTTTTGAATGTCAGATCGTATAAACGAATTAATTGAAACCATCCGAGAGAAAACTTCTCTCCTTCGGAATCAAATTGCGTCTGAAAAAGCTAGAAACGAGGAGCTTACGCTTGAAGTCCAACGTCTAAGTCAAGAAGTTTTATTGAAAGACGAAGCGCTTGTTGGATTGACACATAAAATGAGCGAATTGAATCAAAGTATCGAATCGGAAAAAGAACAAAGTATCTCTAGTTCGGATGTGACAGGTGTTACAGATGAGCAAATTGATGAATTGGTGAAGGAAATAGAATACTGCATCGTGCAGTTAAAGAAATAAAGTATGGCAAAGTTATCCTTAAAGGTTATTGTTGCCGGTAGAACATATCCACTCTCTGTTAGTGAAGACGAACAGGACAGGGTTTTAAAGGCTGCCGAAGACATTAACAAGGCAATCAAGTTGCTTAAGGACAACTACGCAGTGAAAGACATGCAAGACTTACTTGCGATGACCGCTCTGCAGTTGGCTTCGAAACCGGAATCTAAGGAAGTTGGTTCTGAATCGAGTGCTGCGGAATTGAAAGATATTGAGCAGAAGCTGCAAGATTTATCGGACGGTTTCGAGAGCTAGAAGCATACTTTACATACTGTTTTCCCACCCAAATCATTTTTATGAGTGCTTTTGAGGTGGGTTTTTTATTTAAAAAAGTAAACGTATGGAAATGATTATAGGATTGGCAGGTGGATTGGCAGGAGGTGTCGCACTGGCTGTCATTGTGCAAACCGTTCTTCTCAAGAAAAGAAAGAATCAGATACTTAAAGACGCTGAGAAAGAAGGGGAGAATTTGAAAAAGAATAAAATTTTTCAAGCGAAAGAAAAGTTTTTAAAGCTTAAGGAAGATCACGAGAGAAAAATTAAGGACCGGGAGCGAAAATTACAATCTTCAGAAGATCGCATTAAGAGCAAAGAGAAATCGTTGACTCAGAAGCTGGAAGAGGCGAATCGTAAGGATCGCAACATGGAGAAAAGCAAAGGAGTTCTTGAAGCTAAAATAAAAGCATTTGAAACCAAGCAATCAGAACTAGACAAAGTACATCAAAAGCATGTAACGGAGCTTTCTAAAGTGAGCGGAATGTCTGCGGAAGACGCCAAAGCGAGTTTGGTGGAATCATTGAAGGATGAAGCCCGAACATCGGCAATGGCGCACATCAATGAAATTGTCGAAGAATCAAAACTAAATGCCAATCGAGAGGCGAGAAAGATTGTGATTCAAACAATTCAGCGCGTTGCAACGGAGCAAGCCATTGAGAATTCAGTTTCAGTTTTTAACATTGAATCTGATGAGGTAAAGGGAAGAATTATTGGTCGTGAAGGGCGAAATATTCGTGCTCTTGAAGCCGCTACTGGTGTTGAGATTATTGTTGATGATACTCCAGAAGCGATTATTTTATCATGTTTTGATCCGGTACGAAGAGAGATCGCTCGTTTGGCACTGCACCAGTTGGTATCTGATGGAAGGATTCACCCAGCTCGTATTGAAGAAGTGGTGGCGAAGACCAAGAAGCAATTGGACGAAGAAATTGCTGAGACTGGACGCAGAACATGTATTGATTTAGGAATTCATGGATTGCACGCTGAACTTACGCGTATGATTGGTCGAATGAAATACAGGTCATCCTACGGACAAAACTTGTTGCAGCATTCAAGAGAGGTTGCCAATTTGTGTGCAATAATGGCGGCTGAACTTGGTTTAAATGTAAAATTGGCCAAGCGTGCAGGATTGCTTCACGATATAGGTAAAGTTCCGGATGAAGAACCAGAATTACCACATGCTGTTCTCGGCATGAAATTGGCCGAGAAATTTGGAGAAAAACCAGACGTATGTAATGCAATTGGTGCGCATCACGATGAAGTTGAAATGACGACATTAATTTCCCCTATTGTTCAGGTTTGTGATGCTGTCTCAGGAGCGCGTCCAGGAGCACGAAGAGAAATTGTTGAGTCATATATCAAAAGAATTAAAGATCTTGAAGGGCTTGCCTTGGCATATGATGGTGTGAATTCTGCTTATGCAATTCAAGCGGGGAGAGAGTTGCGCGTTCTTGTTGAGAGTGAAAAAGTATCCGACGCGAAAGCAGATGAGTTGTCTTTTGAAATCTCACAACGTATTCAAACCGAGATGACCTATCCTGGACAGGTTAAGGTGACCTTAATACGTGAAAAACGCGCTGTGAATTACGCAAAATAAAACAGACATCTTCGGATGCAATCATAAATGAGTGGATCTTTTTAAAGGAGACTTTTTAAAATCATTGGTTGTTCTTCTGAGTGGTACCGTCATCGCTCAGGTATTGAACATCGCTTTTATGCCAATCATCTCTAGGGTTTATACTCCGGATGAAGTTGGGGTTCTCAATTTTTATTTGCAAATCGTAACATTTATTACTGTTGTGGCTACGCTTCGAATGGAGCTTGCAATCCCTCTAGAAAAAGAGGATTCAGACCGCTATACCATCCTGCGTTTTGCTTCTCGATTTGCCGTCTTATTTAGCGCAATATCTTTATTTTTCGTGCCTTTTCTATCGTGGAAGGAAGATTTCAGTTTTGTATTGTTTTGGGTGGCACTTTTTATTCCGCTTGGGGCGTTGCTGCATGCCTTATTTAATATTGGGATGTATTGGTCACTGGCACAAGATGCATTTAAAACTATTTCTGCCGCTCGTTTGATTCGATCTTTTTCAACCAACAGTTTAAAAGTCATATTTGGTTTTTTAAATTTTGGTGGTGTTGGATTGATTGTCAGTGTTTTAATTGGAATGTTTGCTGCGGTTGCGGTCTACGCAAAGGATGTCTTTCGTGTTTTCAAGTTATTCCCTTACAAAAAAGGGTCGGTAAGAGAGAAGGAATTGATGCATAAACACCGCGATTTTCGCCTGTTTAATCTGCCGCATGTGCTCGTTGACCTTACACGTGATCTTGTTTTAGCCTCCATAATTGTTTCGTTTTGTAGTACACATGATTATGGCTCTTTCAGTCAAGCCTATATTGTTTTACGCCTACCTTTAATGTTCGTAGGTGAAGCAATTGGTCAAGCATTATTCGCAAAGCTTATTAAACTTATAGAAGCGAACCAAAAAATTGGGCCCTTTGTTTTGAAGCTTGTCGCTGGACTGTCACTGGTTTCATTTGTCCCCTTTTGGCTTGTTTCGGAGTATGGGGTAGAACTCTTCCAGTTTTTCTTGGGAGCTGATTGGTGCGATGCAGGACGATACGCAGAAGTGATTGCTTGGTGGTCGATGGTTCTTTTTGTTGTCTCTCCAATCTCTTTTTTGCCTATTGTTCTGAAGCAACAAGGCAGTTATTTTGCTCTGAACATTATTCGAACGCTTTGTCTTATTTTGGCAACGGTCGTTCCTATTTATTTGAACAATCAAATTCCTTTGGAAGATTTATTGGAAATTGTGGCGTTGACTCAAATTGGGATTAATCTTCTTTTGCTTGTATATTACGGTATAATAATCAGGAGAAATGATAAAAAGAGACTGGTTTGATGGCGATTAGTGAGAACTTCAAATATGCCTTTTATGCAATCTTGCTATACCTTCCAACGCTTGCTTATGTTCGCGTAGAGTTTTTTTTGATTGCAATTGGCGCTATTCTTTTTTTCGAACGAAAAGCACTGCTCAGTGAGGCAATTGCATTTAAGAAGAACCCTTTTGCACGAAACTATTTGACATCGTTTTGGCTCATAGCACTTCTATTTTTAATCTCACTTGGGAACAAAATCTTCAATGGTATCGATATTTTGTGTTTGCGTGATTATTACGCATCCTTTTACCTTTTTCCTCTACTTATTTTGATATCTAAATTTTATGGTAATCCAAAAGTGTTTAAGTTTCTGATTCTGATTACTTTACTGGAGGTGTTTGTTGGGGTTTTTGAATATTTCACGGGTTATCGCTCAGTTTTTTTCGGATCTGTCGACTACAATGAAATCGTAGATCGCTCCTTATTGTACAATAGCCGCTGTTTTGGTTTGAGTGCTAACTCTTCCATTTTCGGGTATAAAATTTTGCTTGCTTTTATTTTACTTGAGTACGTCCGGATTTCTAAGCTAGTGGCTTGGTTATTTCGTCTGCTTCTTTTGGCTGGTGTCTTGATCTCTTTCAGTCGATCTGTAATACTAGTTTTAATTGTTTTTTGGATTGGTCGTTTGGTGTACGGGGTCTATTTAGGAATTAAGGACCGGCGTGTTTTTTATTCTCCTAGCTTTCAGTTTGCTGCAGTATTGCTGTTTTTTACAATTGTATTTTATGGGCAGGTAGTTCATCAACTATTTCGGGGAGAACATGAAGCAGAATCGGTACATCAATCGATTTTGTCTCCGCAAGAACGTATTGATCCAACAAGCTGTTCTGAAACTCATGCAATTGATATTGTTCCTGGAGAAATGAATCCGTCACACCAGGGATGGGGAGAAAAGCTAATGGCACCGGCTGAGAACATTCAATCTTCAGGAAGAAAGCTTATTTGGATCAATTATTTGAATTTCATTGAAAACAATTTATTATTTGGGAATGGCAGTTCTCGCATGATGTTGCGATCATGGCAGGAGAAAACGGAGAAGTACAAACTCCTCCATGCGCACAATTCTTTTCTTATGCTAATTGCGGCGAATGGAATACTCATCTTTGGCTTATACCTGCTATTTTATTGGTTCAATTTTAGATCAAAAAATTATCTCGTCCTTCTGACGGTACTTTTATATTCATTGTTCAATTATGGAATTTTTTGGGGATTTTCCTACTTGGATGTGATGTTCATTGTTCTACTAACGCTCAAATTTAAAGATAGCTATGACTACGCAAGAGAAGATTGAGGACATTGAGGGTAAAATTGACGTGAATACAATCACCGTGGAGAAGTTTGGACGTGTTTTCCAGATTTATCCATGGCTTCGTAGTAAGATACTTTATAAGGAACAGACAGGGACTGAAACATTACAAAAGAAAACAATTGGGTTGTTGTTTCGACAAGTTCTTTCGGTCTTCTATGGTTGTTGGAATTTATTTTCGAAAAATGAAATTTGGGCATTTACCAATAGCACAGAACGCCGTCTTGTAAATGGAAAATATTACGACAAACTTTTCGATTATATTGGGAACGAATGCGGAAAAAAAATGCTCCTAATTGAATTGCGTCTTTTCACCTATCACCCCTATCGTAAAATAGCCTCTAAGAGGGCTGTGTCGAAGTCAATTTTCATTCTTCTAGAGGAGTTTTACTCTCGTTTTATTTTGCGCTTACCAAAAATCACAAATGAGGAGGTATTGGTGGAGCTGAACTTGCAATTCGAGAGCAGTATTTCTCAGAAAGAGATCATAAAAAAGTATTTGTCGCAGTATAGAATGATGCGTTTTTGGTTGAAGGTATTGCCAAATCCGAAAGTGGTATATGTCAGTGTAAGCTATACCAATTTCGGATACATTCGCGCATTTAAAGAAAAGGGAATTCAGGTTGTAGAATTTCAACACGGTCTAATTACCTCAAATCACAGTGCGTATTGGTACAAGCAATCATTTGATCCTGTTCAATTTCCAGATCAAATTGTAACCGTAGGTGAACAAGAATTAAATGTATTTGGAAACGGAAATGCGTTTCCTGTCAAAGATGTGATCCCCGTTGGGAGTTTTATTCTGGATCATTATTCTGATAAGGATGAAAAAAGTTATTTTTCACAGCCATTGCGTGTGCTATTTGCACTTCAAGATACTGCAATTGGAGATAAATTCGCCTCTTTCATCGCTGATTTGAGTGAGCAAATAAATTCAATTGAAATAATCGTCCAAACACGCAGAACATCGCCAGAATATTATCTCAAAAAATATCCTGCATTGCACTCTGTAGAATTTAGTAATGACAGTGTTTATGCAGCATTAATTGAATCTGATGTGCACGTTACGGTATATTCTACAACAGCAATTGAGGCGCTGTCATTGGGGCGTCAAAATATCCTTGTGAATATCGATGGTTTGTCGGTTACGCACTTATCATCGAAGTTAAAAGACAATCCCTTTACAAAAATAGTAGATACGGTTCCATCATTTATTGCGGCCATTGAAAAAATTCAATTTATAGATAAACGAGTTATACAAGAGAGCAATCGATTCAATATCAAACCAGGATACAAGCACAACATTCAAAATTTTTTGAATAGAACAGTCGAATGAAGCGCAACATTAACATAGTGAAGTCAATGGGGATTTATACAATCTCGAATGTACTAAATGCGGCCATTCCATTTTTATTGTTGCCCGTTTTAACTCGTTATCTTGATCCCTCGGATTATGGTGTACTTTCAAATTTTAATGCCATAGCAAATTTCATGGTACCACTGGTCGGCATAAACCTTATGGCTTCAGTCCAGGTGCAATACATAAAAGAGGAGGTAGACAATCAAAGCTACATGTCAACGGGGCTTCGATTGGCTTTGACACTAACTCTTCTGTTTTCAATCGCTCTTCTCTTTTTGGGTGGAACTTTGGAGGAGTTTATAAAAGTTCCAAAGTTCTTCCTTTATTTTATCGCTCTGTATGCACTCTTTAACGTGATCATTGAAGTTCTACTTGCTATATGGAGAATGGAAGATGCTGCAATTAACTATGGTATCTTTCGTATTGTTCGAACGCTCATTGAACTATCTCTTGTCCTATTTTTCGTCATCGGGTTGGAAATGAATTTCGAAGGTTCTATTTACGGTATGATGGCAGCATATGGACTAGGTTCTGTTGTTGCGTTGGTTCTCTTGATGCGCAAAAATTTACTTTTTGGTTCGTTCAGTATGGACTTCTTGAGACACGCTGTAAAGTTCGGAGTTCCTCTCATTCCGCATACATTGAGTAGCGTAATCATAATGTATTCTGACAAGTTAATTATTACCTATTACCATGGTCAGGCAGACAACGGAATTTATACTGTTGGTTTCATGATTGGTCAAGCAATCGGATTGCTCCAGAACTCATTCAATCAAGCATGGGTTCCTTGGGCCTTTCAAAAGCTCAAAGGAGGAAGTGAAAATGACAAAAGTAGAATGGTTAAAATCACGTATTATTATTTGATTGGAATATTGCTTCTTGTCTTTTTCTTGTGGCTAATGCTTCCTATTATTTACACTTACTTTATTGGAGACAGATTCAGTGAGGGAATGCAATTGGTCTTATGGATTGCTTTGGGATTTGCTTTTAATGGGATGTACAAAATGGTCAGTGTATACATCTATTATTTAGAGAAGACTTTTATTATCGCGATGACTTCATTTGGTGTGGCGATTGTAAATGTAATTTTGAATTTTATGTTCATTCCAAAATATGGGCTTCAGGGTGCTGCTGTCGCAACCATGATTGCGATGGGATTGCAATTTATTGTAACTTGGGGAGTCAGTTCACGATTAATTGATATGCCTTGGTTTTGGAAAAGAAAATGATGAACTTGAAACAAATAGCGAACAATTGGAGGCTGCCAGATTATGGTATCATACTGTTGATCTTGATTTTTGCAGTTTGGAACAAAGTAATGCCTGCGGTTATGGTGCTTTGCGCATTGACCTTAATCGCAGTTCGAAATGACACAAAAGAAATTAAAAAATTATTCAGTATTCGCTATCCGTTTGTTTGGTTTGTTCTCTTTTTTCTTGCTCATGTTTCAGGGATGTTGAATACGACAAACACTGAATTTGGAGTAGCTGATATTGGTATGAAAGCGTCTCTCATAGCCGTTCCTATTTTTCTCGTTAGTACAAAGCTTCGATTGAAAATAAAACATATCGTGAACACCTATTTAATTGCTCTGTTGATTGCTGTACTTGTTTGTTATTCCTATGCTGTTTTTCGATCGATTGATGCACCAGAAGATAACCACTTCGGGTACTTTACAGAATCGTATTTTTCATTTTTGATGCATCGAAGTTACTTTGCCACGTATCTTGCGTTAGGAGCATTGATTTCGATTGTTCGGTTTTTTGATGATGCCAAGTGGCGAAACTATTACTTCTTATTGAGCGTTGTTTTTCTTGTTAGTACGGTACTCACATTTTCAAAAGCGGGAATCCTAATTCTTCTTGTTTTGATTGTTCCGATTGGTTATTATCTTATTGCAAAGCACTACAAAAGAGGTTATGCAGTGCTTACTGTCCTATTTTTCATCTTTGCATTTGCTGTTGGTATTGGATCGAGTGATCGGCTTAGTTCACGGTTTGAATTAATGGTGAATGGATTTGTAAACCACCAGTCAACTTCGAATACATCTTTTGAAAGTAGTGCCTCGAGGATGATAATGTGGACTACATCTCTTCAGTTGTTCTCTGAACATCCTTTTGTTGGTGTGGGAACAGGAGATGTTCGAGATGCCTTAGATCAGCGCAACGAGGAGCTCGGAAATTTAGGAGTTGTTGAACACAGTCTTAACTCGCACAATCAATATTTGAATACGGGTGTGCAGTTAGGTCTCGTGGGATTGCTCCCGATGTTCTTTGCATTTTTAACTTCGTTTGCTATTGCCATTCGAAAGCGAAATTTGATACTTTTTATCACAACATCAACATTTGTATTGACGATGTTGTTCGAATCATTTTTAGAAACGCAGGCTGGATTGATCCCCGTGACTTTATTTTTACTTCTTCTATCATTAAAAGTCCTTGAAAAGGATAAAGAACATATTCAGACATGAAATTAACAGTAGTGGTACCGTGTAGGAATGAGGCTTTATATATTGCCGAATGCATCGATGCAATTTACAAATGTGAATTACCGACCAATATTGATATGTCCGTTTTTGTTGTTGATGGTATGTCTGATGATGGAACTCGAGAGGTTATTAATGAATTAAAATTGAAGTATTCAACGCTTTATTTGGTAGACAACAAAAAAGAGCTGACACCTTTTGCGTTTAATTGGGGTATTTATGAAGGAGGGAAGGTGGATTTCGTACAAATTGTCGGAGCTCGTCATATCCTAAGTCAAAATTATTTGATGTGTTGCATTCAACGCTTGACTGAAAATTCAGCAATTTGGTGTGTTGGCGGACGAATCATCAATGAATATGTTAATGGCACGGGAGAAACAATCGCTAAAGCAATGGGAACGAGTTTCGGCATGGGTATTGGCAATTTTAGAACACTTTCTAAATCAGGATATACGGATACCGTGACGAGTCCGATGTATCCTTATTGGGTTTTTGAAAAGATAGGTTTCTTTGATGAAGAGTTGATTCGAAATCAAGATGATGATTTCAATTATCGAGTTCATAAAGAGGGAGGTAAGGTATTTTATGATCATGATATTTCATTAAAGTATTATGTGCGAGGAAACTTTAAAGGTTTGCGCCGGCAGTTCTATCAATATGGTTATTGGAAGGTCTATGTAAATAAAAAGCATGGTGGAATAACGACCATGAGGCAATTGGTACCGCCTTTTTTTGTGTTGTATTTATTTACTGTTCCTTTGGCATTCTTATTTGGTTCAAACTTTGGGTTACTGTGGTTGGCTCCTACTGTGATTCACATTGTATTGAATATTATTTTCAGTACCAAGAATTCTAAAAATAGTACTGAATTTGTAAGTTTAATTTTCACGTATTTAATGCTCCATATTAGTTATGGATTGGGCTATTTAATTGGACTGATTCAATTTATGATATTAAATAGAAAACCTTCTCAAAATCAAAAACGGATGTCGAGATAATCACTAGCTTTGCTGTTGACTAAAGAGTTAAGACCATTTTATGAAACAAAAAATTATAACAATAATAGGAGCTCGGCCACAATTTGTAAAAGCTGCAGTAATCAGTCGATTGCTTCAGAAAAGAGATGATGTTGAGGAAATCCTTGTACATACTGGTCAACATTTTGATCACAATATGTCAGACATATTTTTTGAAGAAATGGAGATTCCACGCCCCAAGTATAATTTAAGTATAAATGGTCTTGGACATGGTGCGATGACTGGTCAGATGCTCGAAAAGATTGAGGAGGTTTTGATGAAAGAGAAACCAGACTGGGTGATTGTTTATGGTGATACAAATTCAACAATTGCGGGAGCATTAGCAGCAAAAAAGCTACAGATTCGAGTGGCGCATATCGAGGCAGGACTGCGAAGTTTCAACATGCAAATGCCTGAGGAGGTAAATCGAATTTTAACGGATCGAATTTCGGATGTTTTGTTTGCCCCTACGCAAGCAGCAGTGGATAACCTGATGAATGAGGGTTATGACTCAATTGATGCAAAAATTGAACGAAGTGGAGATGTGATGCAAGATGCTGCATTGTATTATGCACAGCATTCAGGTGAGAAAATGACGCTGCCAAAAAGAATTTTAGAAGGGAAGTTTATTCTTTGTACACTTCATCGTGCTGAAAATACAGATGATCCAGAGCGATTGCATTCAATTGTTGAGGCCTTGAATAAAATTCATGAGTCAACTCGAATCGTTATGCCACTGCACCCCCGAACAGCGAAGTTACTTGATAAATATGGATTCAAATTAAAGATCGATTTAATTGATCCTGTTGGTTATTTCGATATGATTGAATTATTGAAGAATTGTAGCCTTGTGATGACAGACAGCGGCGGACTTCAAAAAGAAGCCTATTTTTTTGAAAAGAATTGTGTTACCTTACGTGACGAAACCGAATGGGTGGAGCTCGTTGCAAACGGAGCGAACAAACTTGCCGGTGCTGACGGTGCTTTGATCCAAAAGTTTGCATTGGAAATGCTCAATAAAACATCTGATTTTTCGACAAAACTCTACGGCGATGGTCGCTCGGGTGAGCAAATTGTTGATGTTGTGCTAAATTTTTAATTTAAGAAAGATGATACCATTTTCTCCTCCTCGTATTGACGATGCCACTATTGCAGAGGTTACCGAAGCGTTGAAGTCTGGTTGGATCACTACAGGACCTAGAACAAAAAAATTCGAAAAGGAGATTACGAAGTACATTGGATGCAAAGCCACTGTTGCCGTGAATTCATGGACAATGGGCATGCAAGTTTTATTGGATTGGTGGGGAATTAAAGAAGGTGATGAGATAATCATTCCGGCTTACACCTATTGTGCAAGTGCAAATGTAATTGTGCACGCTGGAGCCAAACCCGTCATGGTAGATATTAGCAAAGAAGATTTTAATCTGAGTGTAGATCGGGTTCGTGAGGCAATCACTCCAAGGACGAAAGCCATTTTAGCGGTCGATATTTCAGGGTTTCCAGCGGACTATGATCATTTGATGGAACTCATTAACGAGCCCGAGATTAAATCTAAGTTCAGAGGGAACAATGAACTTCAGAATACCTTAGGGCGTATTTTACTTCTCAGTGATGCCGCTCATAGTTTTGGTGCTGTGATGAATGGGAAGCAAGCTGCACTTCAGTCCGATATTGCGACATATTCTTTTCATGCAGTCAAAAATTTAACGACAGCAGAGGGAGGAGCACTTTGCTTTAATCTTCCAGAGGGTTTCGATCATGCTGCAATCTATAAAGAAATGTGTAGTAAAATTCTTCACGGTCAAAGTAAGGATGCACTCGCCAAAACACAAAAAGGCAATTGGAAGTATGATGTCGAAGAGCCTGGCTTTAAGTGCAATATGACAGATTTGCAAGCAGCTATCGGATTGGTTGAATTGCAGCGTTATCAGGAGAATTTGGATCGAAGGAAAGCGATTTTTCAGTTGTATGACTTCGGATTTCAAAATGAAGACTGGGCGATACGACCGCTTTACAAGACGGATCGGAAGACTTCAAGTTACCACCTTTACTTGCTAAGAGTTGCAGGTATAACTGAAACACAACGTGATGCAATTGTTCAAGAGATTTTTGAGCAGGATGTTTCAGTAAATGTTCACTTTCAGCCACTACCTTTATTGACTGCATATAAGAAACGCGGATATCAAATGACCGATTATCACGAAGCGTATAACAGTTATGCCAATGAGATTAGTCTTCCCGTCTATTTCAACTTATCTGATGATCAAGTACGAACTGTTATTGGTGCATTAGTTAAAGCGGTAAATAAGGTGATATCACCTGCCTAAAGTTGAACAATGATTATTATGAAACGACTTTTTGACATATTCATTTCTGCGATAATTTTGTCCATATTCTTTCCATTTGGCGTGATACTATCATGCATTATTGTTTTAAGTTCAAGAGGGGGTGTGTTTTACCGTCAAGAGCGGGTAGGGAAGAAAGGCGAGGTGTTCCGATTATTTAAATTCCGCACAATGCGACCAGATTCAGATAAGGCGGGCAAATTAACTGTGGGCATGCGCGACCCAAGAATTACTAAGATTGGTTATTTTTTGAGGAAGTTTAAGCTTGATGAATTCCCTCAATTTTTAAACGTTTTAATTGGTCAAATGAGTATCGTAGGACCACGGCCTGAAGTACAAGAGTATGTTGACTTGTATTCTGCGGAGCAGCTTAAGATTTTGGATGTTAAGCCTGGAATTACCGATTATGCTTCCATAGAATATTTTAAAGAAAATGAAATTTTAGGAAAGGCAGACGATCCTCAAAAAGCATATATTGAAGATGTGATGCCTGCAAAACTTGAATTGAATAAAAAGTATTTGGCCGCGCCGACAATTGGACATGATATTAAGATCATGTGGCTAACCTTTAAAAAGCTGATTTCTTAAAGCTGGATTATTTTTTTTGAAAAGTCCCTTTCACAAAAAACGCAATAGAAAAGGAAAGTATTCCCAAAATCGCACCAGCAACTACATCTTCCAAGAAATGTTGGGACAGATACATCCGAGAATATCCAATCAACACTGCAGTTATTGCGAGTAGCAATTGGGCAAATTTGTTTTTTGAGAAAAATAGACAGGCCACAAATCCCATGAAAGCAAATCCTGCAGCCGTATGTCCTGAGGGAAATGAAAGCAACGAATGAACATCTATGCCCGGAACGAAATACAATTTTTCAGCTCCAATAAGTTCTTTGGGACGAAGAGCATCATCGAAAACTACACGTTTTAGAAGTTGGGAAAGTGCACCCGCCAGAACCAATGTTGAAATTCCGAGTGCGAACGTTGAGTACCGATAGGTTTTGAATGCAAACAATCCAATGATTACGACCGCAGCGAATGTGAACAGCCCGTTACCCAAATGGGTCCAAAAAGAGAAAAAGTAGTCAAGGAATAAATTGTGTTTTTCATTTATGCTCAAATGAATTTCTATTTTATCCTGAGTCATTAGAAGAAGTCCGCCAATTAGAACGAAAATCAGAGAGGTGATGATGAAGCTTTTGGCATTCGATATTTGCTTTAGTCCATTCTTCATTTTAATGCATGAGAAAAGCGATAGAGCAACCAATAAAAATAGTGATGAGTTTCAAAAAGTTGAATTTGTGATTCTCGCTTGTTTCAAAAATAATTGTTGTTGAGATATGAAGAAACATTCCTACAACGATAGCCAAAATAATATTAAAATCGAAAGCATTTAGATATGTGAGATTCATAGAATTGAATCCAATCAACAGTCCAAGAGGAGTCGTAATTGCGAATATTCCGAGAATCCACCAAGATTTTAACCATCCAATGCCTGCCGTATACAAAAGAGTCATTAGAGCTATGGCAACTGGTATCCTGTGGAAGAGTATTCCAAAAAATAAGGTGTGATCATTGTCATGATGGTGTGCTGTTGCGATTTCAATTCCTGCCAATTGATTCCCTAGTGGAATTCCTTCTAAAAAGGAATGAATACACAATGCTAAAATCATTCCTACGGGGAGTTTCGCATTTTTATGCAAGTGCATGTGTCCATGTTCAATGCCTCCCGAAAAGAATTCAAGGATCAGTTGAATCAAAAATCCAATCAAAATAAATACGCCTATATTGAGCTCGGTATGCTCATACAACTCAGGAATGAAATGTATGAATGCGATTGACAGAAGAAATCCGCCACTGAAGGCTAACATTAACTTTATGAGTTGTTCGTTTTCTGAGCGCTGCAGTATTGATACCAATCCCCCACCCAAAAGAACAGAAGCAATAAGTCCAAATACAATTAAAAAAATCTCCATCAGTGTTTTTGAGCAATTAGAATTAAACGGTCCGAAGTTTTCGCATCGAAAGTATCCAATTCGAAGTTTCCAAAAGTACTAAGAATATTGAATCCATTGGACTTTAATATGTGTGTAAAGTTATCGAGGAAAAGAGCTTGTACACGTTCGGTGTATTCATACTCTTTTCCATCATCTTCGAATGTGATTGTTTTAAAAATATGATTTCCGTCGTAATGTCTTGATATGTCGAATTGTATACCGCTAATTTTTTTTGTCTCGGAAGCAACTAGAGTATCAATGATTCGCTGCGTATTCATGAAATCAAGGACAAGGATTCCATTTTGATTTAATGAATTATGTACCGATTCGATTACTTTTTCATTGTCGTGCGTACTATCAAAGTATCCAAAGCTGGTAAAGAGATTAAATACAGCATCAAAACAATTTTCGCCATTTGAATCGCGCATGTCACGAACGAAGAAACGGAGCGATTCATTTTCATGGTTTTTGGCAGCTGCAATGCTGTTGGCAGAAAGGTCAACGCCGTTTACTTCAAATCCCATTTTGTTGAGGGTAATTGAATGGCGTCCTTTTCCGCACGCCAAATCGAGAACTTTTGATCCTTTTTGAAGGTTGAGGTGCTTTATGAGGTTCTCAATAAATACTTGAGCCTCCGCGTCGTTTCGGTTTTTATAAATCAGGTGATAATACTTCGTATCGAACCAAGATGCAAACCACTCATTGTTTTTCATAATGCGTAAAGGTACATTATCTTTTAATTTCTTCATTTGATTTACCTATCTTTGATAGTGAAGATTTTCATTTAAATAAAAGATGCATAGCAGTTTGTAAAGATGAAAAAAGTTGGTATTACGGGAGGTATTGGATCTGGAAAAACACTTGTTTCCAAAGTGATTGAGTCGATGGGATACCCTGTATTCAATTCTGATTATGCGGCAAAAAAATGTCTAAATACAGATCCAGAAGTTCGTGCTGCATTGGTTTCGATTTGCGGTGAAGAAATTTATTCTGGAGCCACTCTCAATCGCGCATTGTTTGCGAAAAAAATTTTTTCAAATGATCAAGTCCTCAAGAGTGTCAATGCAATCATTCATCCTCGCGTTCGCGCAGCATTTAATCAGTTCTGTACATCTTCAACTTCAGATCTTATTTTTAATGAAGCGGCCATCCTGATTGAAACGGGTGCTTATAAAAACTTAGATTGCATTATTCTCGTTACAGCGCCCGAGCAGCTTCGTTTGAAGCGCGTCATGAAGAGAGATGGAGTGACTGAGGAAGAAGTGAAGTTGCGAATGGAGAAACAGTGGTATGATACCAGAAAACAAACTTTTAGCGACTTTAGAATCATTAACGACAATTCCCAACCGGTTCTCTCTCAGGTTGAGCAGTGTATAAGTCAGTTGATTTCCTTGTAGTCATCAAATTGATCATCGCTTTGGCTGTTGCGATTATTGGTGTTCTTGTTGAGTTGATTGCGTCCGAGGATAAAACTGATGCCTTGCATGAACTTTGAAAGTAAATTGAGTAGAAAGAAAAATCCGATGACTTTAAAAATAAAACCAATAATAGCAGTATTTTCGATGTCTAAGATACTTGCGACAAACCATTTTGAAATATCGTTATAGGCATAGTTGGGGAATAAAATCAACATCCCAAAAACTCCCATTGCAATAGCAATGATAAGGATTTCAGCTTTGTTATTAAATGCATGAGAGATTCCTTGATTGGGCATCATCATCCCCATCACACGTTGCATCTGATTTTTGTTTTGTTGATTTTGTAATTTTCCAATAAAGTAGGTCAACAAAACAATGCCACCCAGGATCAGTTGAGTAGTGCTGTTCATTGAATCGTTAACATCTTTTTGATAGCAAAACACGAATGTCACCAGTGCCAAAAGTATGTATTTGATTCCCCGAATCACATATGATTCCATTTGCGAGCGTTGGCGTGTTCCGCTCACAATTTTAAATACGAGTTCAAAAATTCCCCACAGGAAACCATAGATTGCGAATATCACGCCCAGCCGAAAGATAAAGTCCAATAATTCCACGGGCGTAAATATAGTTAAATGCACCTCATTGATTATCTTTAGGGTCAATCAAAATTCGAACATGAAAAACATGACCAATCCAAGAATGCCCCGTTTTGCTAATGCAACCTTAAAAATTACGATGGTTGCACTTCTTACTCTTTTTACATTGTTTAAATCCTCTGCTGAGGAGGGAATGCTTATTCCATCACTAATTTCTGCTTTTGAGGACGACATGAGAGCTTTTGGAATGAAGCTTTCAGCTGAAGATATATATAGTGTAAACAACTCCAGTTTGAAAGATGCCATTCTTCACTTTGGTGGCGGTTGCACGGCCGAATTGGTTTCAAGTGAGGGATTGTTATTGACAAACCATCACTGTGGTTATTCACAAATTCAATCGCATTCATCTGTTGAAAATGATTATTTAAAAAATGGATTTTGGGCCAAAACAAAGGCCGATGAGTTAAAAAATCCTGGGCTCATAGCATCTAGAGTTGTTCGTATTCAAGATGTAACAGCTACTGTTTTATTCGGAATTGAAGGATTGACTGGCGACGCTTTAAATGCGAAGATTCGTGAGAATATCAAGGTAATTCAGAGAGATGCAACTACAGGGAATGGGTTTTCAGCTAAGGTATCAGCGTTCAATTACGGGAATGCGTATTTCATGGTGGTTAAGGAAAATTTCAAAGATGTTCGATTGGTTGGAACACCGCCAAATTCGATAGGCAAGTTTGGCGGAGATACTGACAAC